>Ga0187852_1000121_pt1 | contig 84923 bp, 68 predicted proteins | sample June2016WEW_6_40_FD_134511 | JGI IMG/M metagenome (GOLD analysis project Ga0187852, IMG submission 134511) | Peatland microbial communities from SPRUCE experiment site at the Marcell Experimental Forest, Minnesota, USA - June2016WEW_6_40 | ecosystem: Environmental > Terrestrial > Soil > Wetlands... | reverse complement strand
TCTCGTCGAGCTCGCTCATCGGATAGGAAACGTGATGCTGCAAGCTCGGAATATCGGTGAACCGCAGATCCAGTTGCTTGGCATCGTTCTTCTTGGCAAATTCCAATACTTCTTTCGGAGTCATTCATCCTCCCGGGATAAAGTTGTGTGGGAATTGTGACGTTCGCAGATGCCGCTCAGGATAACCGATCGGGGGCGGTCCGGTCAAGTTTGGGTGACAGCTTGAGCCGCGCCTGCAGAATAGCGCTATGGTGCGGGTGAGATGGGACTTAGCGGCAGATTGGCCGGCTTCTGGCGCGGCCCCGCGCCACGTTCACAGGCTAGTCCAGCGTCTTATGGAAGCGCACCGCGCTTAATGTCAGGACGATGACGCCGTACGCGGTCAGCACCAGCATTTGCGGCCAGAGCACGGTCACACCGACGCCCTTGATGAACACGCCCCGCACGATTGTCATGAAATAACGCAGCGGGTTGAGGAACGTCAGGTATTGCACGAACAGCGGCATGTTGCGGATGGGGAAAACGAAACCGCTCAACATAAATGCCGGCGTGGTGAAGAAGAACGAGCCCATATTGGCCTGCTGCTGCGTGTGCGAGATGGTGGAAAGAAACAGGCCCGCCCCCAGCGCCGTCATCAGGAACAGCATGGCGCAGAACATCAGCAGCAGGAAATTACCGCGAAAAGGGATGCGGAAGATCACCAGCGCCGCCACCGTCACGATGACCATGTTCACCATGCCCACCAGGGCGAAGGGAATGGTCTTGCCGAGCATCAGCTCGATGGGCCGCAGCGGGGTCACCATCAACTGCTCCATGGTGCCGATTTCCTTTTCGCGGATGATGGCCTGCGCGGTCAGCATGAGAGTGACCATGAGCAGAATATTAGCCGCCACGCCAGGAACGAAATAGTTTCGGCTGCGCAGGTCTGGATTGAACCAGACGCGCGTGCCGGACGCCACCTGCCCGAGCGCCCGGTGTGGCGGCATGCCCGGACCGCGAATCATCAGGTTGATGGTCTGGTCGTTTTTGGGCTGCACCGGAGAGACGTCCCGCGCGTAATCGTCGATCACCTGTGCGGCATAGGCCGAGACCAGGGAGGCAGTGTTGGAATTGGTGCCATCGAGCAGCACCTGCACCTGGGCGGTGCGCCGCTGGGCCAGGTCGCGCGCGAAATGCGGCAGGACCGCCACCACGGCGTGCACTTCGCTGCGGTCGAGCAGGCGCTGCACATCCGCCTCGTTTTGCGCGATGGCGGTCACCTTGAAACGGCCGGACCCTTCGAACCGCGCCCGCAGCGCGCGGCTTTCCGGCGTGTGATCCATGTCCATCCAGCCGATGCGGGCCATGTCCACGTCCAGCGTCACCGCGTAGCCGAACACCACCAACTGGATCAGCGGCGGCAGGAACAGCAACAGGCGCATGCGCGGCTCTCGCCACACCTGGTAGAACTCCTTGTGCAGCATCACTCCGATTCGTTCCCACATGCTTATGCCACTTTCTGCCGTTTCAATCTTTGCGATGCCCGCCAGAACACGAACCCGCCGAAGATAGCCAGGAACAGCATCTGGTCCCAGATGGCGCCCACGCCGACGCCTTTCAGGAACAGCGCCTTGAGAACCGCGACGAAATAGCGCGCCGGCACGATCACGCTGAGCACCTGGATCGCTTTCGGCATGGTGTCGATGGCGAAGACAAAACCCGACATCAGGAAGCCGGGCAGAAATGTGCTCAGGATGCCCATCTGATAGGCTTCCACCTGGGTCCGGCACCCCGCCGAAATGAAAATGCCCCAGCACAACACGTCGAAGAGGAACAAGCAGGTGGAAATCGTCAGGAGCAATATGCTGCCGCGGAACGGCACGGAGAACACCGTCACTCCCACGATCAATGCGATGGCCGAATCCACCAGGCCAACCACAAAGTAGGCAGCCATCTTGCCGAGCAGCATCTCCACCGGACGCAGCGGGGTGGAAAGAAGCTGCTCCATGGTCCCCATTTCCCACTCGCGGGCAATAGTCAGCGAAGTCAACTGCCCGGCCAGGATCATCAGGATCACCGCGATCAGCCCCGGCACCACGTAGTTCTTGGATTCAAGCGAGCTGTTGTACCAGACCCGCATCCGTGCGTCCACCACTGGCGGCGGGGGCGGCGCCACATTGCGCACACGCACGCGGGCCGAGTACAACTGGACAATGCTCTCGGCGTAGCCAATGGCGATCGAGGCGGTGTTCGAATCGCTGCCATCCACCAGCAGTTGCACCTCGGCGCCGTGCCCGGATTCCAAGTCCTGCCCGAAATTGCGGGGGATCACGATGCCGATGAGAATCGTGCTGAAATTAATGCCGCGCTCGATTTGCGGATAACCGTTAGCGAACCCGCGGATGTCAAAATAGCGCGAGCCTTTGAACTGCCGCACCAGGTCCCGGCTGGCGGAGGTGCCGTCCTGGTCGTAAACCAGGGCTGGAATATGGTCCACGTCCAGGCTCAGCGCGTAGCCATACAGTAGCAGCATCATCACCGGCATAGCCAGCGCCAGCCCCAGGCTCCGGCTGTCGCGGGTGATGTGGTGCAGCTCTTTGACAAACATCGCCCGGGTGCGGCGGAAGCTCATGCGGCCCTCCGCTCTTCGCCTTCGATCATGGAGACGAACACGTCTTCGAGCGACGGCAGAATCTTCTCCAGGCGGCGGATCGTGATGCCGGCTGAGGCGAGTTTCTGGCGAATTCGCTCCATCACGGCTGCGCCGTCATCCACCGTGACGTGCAGTCCTCCGCCGAAGACGGCGACATCCACCACGCCCGGCAGGTCCTCAAGGGCGCGCATGGTCTCGAGCGGCTGGGAGCTATCCAGGCGCAGCAGGCTGTGCGCGCTCGCCTGGTGCCGCAGTTCGGCCGGCGCGCCCAGTGCGATCACCCTGCCGCGATGCATCAGCGCCAGCCGGTGGCAGTTCTCGGCCTCGTCCATGTAATGGGTGCTGACGAAGATGGTGTGGCCGGTGCCAGACAGACCGCGAATCAGGTCCCAGAACACGCCGCGCACGATCGGGTCCACGCCCGAGGTCGGCTCATCCAAAAACAGGATGGGCGGATCGTGGAGGATGGCGCAGCCCAGCGCCAGGCGCTGCTTCCAGCCGCCCGAAAGCGATCCGGTCAGCGTAGAACGCTGCTCGGCGAGTCTCGCCATTTCCAGCACGTAGTCCTTGCGCTGGCTGCGCCGCTCCCGCGGCACGCCGTAGAGGCCGGCAAAGAAGTCGATGTTCTGTTCCACGGTCAGATCGTCGTAAAGCGAAAACCGCTGCGACATGTACCCCAGGTTGCGCCGCACCTGTTCGGGATCCACGGCGACGTCGATGCCGTTGACCAGTGCCAGGCCGGAGGTGGGCGTCAGCAGCCCGCAGAGCATTCTGATGGTGGTGGATTTGCCGGCTCCGTTCGGGCCCAGGAAGCCGAAGATCTCGCCCCGCGAAACTTCCAGCGTCACGCGGTCCACGGCCACGAAATCGCCGAAGGTCTTGACCAGGTCGCGCGTCTCGACCGCCCAGCCGTTCATTGGGCCTCCAGCGCCTCGGCGGCGTGCACGCCATCCACGAAGACGGCCTCCAGGGTTTCCTTGCCGGCCTGGCGCTTCAGCCCTTCCGGCGTGTCGCAGCGGATGAGCCGCCCTTTGTACATCAGGCCGACGCGGTTGCAGCGCTCGGCTTCATCCAGGTAGGCGGTGGTCATCAGGATGGTGATGCCGTCTTTCAGCAACTGGTAAAGGATGGCCCAGAAATCCCGCCGCGAAAGCGGGTCCACGCCGTTGGTGGGCTCGTCGAGAAACAGAATTTGCGGGCGGTGCAGCAGGGTGCACATCAGCGCCAGCTTCTGTTTCATTCCGCCTGATAATTTGCCCGCCTGCCGTTCGCGGAACGGCTCCATACGGGTCATGCGCAACAGGGCCACGCTCAGCGCCGCCCGCTCCTCGCCCAGGATGCCGAACAGGTCGGCATAGAAGTTCATGTTCTCCTGAACGCTGAGGTCCTGGTACAATCCGAACCGCTGCGCCATGTAACCGATGCGATCCTTCACCGCCTGCGACTGGCGGGCCACGTCAAAGCCAGCCACTCGGGCTTGGCCCTCGGTGGGATCGAGCAGCCCGCAGAGCAGGCGCAGGGTCGTGGTTTTGCCCGCGCCATCCGGTCCCACCAGGCCGAAGATCTCGCCCTGGGCGACAGCCAGGTCCAGACGGTCCACCGCGGTCAGTTCGCCGAAGCGGCGCGTGAGGCCGGTGGTTTCGATGATGGGCGGCATGGCTGTCTCGAAGTTCGCGCCTAGTCCAGCACAATCTCGGCATCGGCCGGCATATTCGATTTCAGCTCTTGCCGGGGATTGTCGACATCGATTTTGATGCGGTACACCAACTTCACGCGCTCTTCCTCGGTCTGAATCTGCTTGGGCGTGAACTCGGCCTCCGAGGAGATGAAGCTCACCCGCCCGTCGTAAACCTTGCCCGGGTAGGAATCGGTGGTGATGCGGACCTTCGAGCCGAGCTTCACTTTGCCCAGATCGGTTTCGTTGATATAAGCCCGTAGCCACGGGTGCTCGATGTCTCCCACCGTGACCACGGTTGCTCCGGCGGCCAGCACCTCGCCCACATCGGCGGCTTTTACCAGCACCACGCCATCCACCGGCGATACCGCCAGCGTGTCGGCAAGCTGGGCGTTCACCTGCGCCAGGTTCGCCGTGGAGCGTTCGATTTCGGCGTGCCGCGTGGCCAGTTCCTGCTCCCGCCGTTTCAGCTCGAGCGAGTTAGCCTCGGCCATTTTGAGCGCGCCGCGCGAGCGTTCCACCTGGGCGGCGGCGCCGTCCACCTGCTCCACCCTCGGTCCGGCGAACACCAGCGCGGCGCGTTCCTTGGCCTGCTTCAAGGCCGCGTCGGCGTTTTGCCAGTGGTTACGGAATTCGTCATATTGGGAAGCGGAGATGTCATCGTCCTTGAACAGCGTCTGCGCGCGGTCCCAGTCTTTCTGTGCGCGGTCAAACTCCGATTGCGCCGCATCCACCGCGGCCTTGGCCTCCTGGATCTCCTGCGGCCGCGAACCGTTCTTCAGCTCCGCCAGGTGGGCTTCGGCCGCGGCCAGGTCGCCGCGCCGCTGCTCCAGGTCCGCCGCCAGGGTTGCCCGCTGCCAGGCGGCCGAGGTTTCCGCTTGCGCCAGTTGGTCCCGTGCCGAGGCTAGGCCGGCGATCAGGCTGTCGCGCTGCGCCGTGAGTTCGGCGCTGTCCAGGCGCGCGATCAATTGCCCGTTCTTCACCAGGGCGCCCTCATCCACGGTGCGCTCGATGAGCCGCCCGGCCGTCTTGAAGCCGATGTTGACTTCGGTGAGCTCGATGTTGCCGGAAACCTGGATCCGGCCGCTGGTATCCCGGCCCGATCCATGAAAGGCATACACCGCCAGTCCCGCCGCAACCAGCACTACCGCCGCCGGTATCAGTATTTTTTTCATGGAATGCTTCTCCGCATATTGCCCATGGCTTGCGCCAGGTCGATGCGCGCCACGTTGTAGTTGTACAGCGCCTGGGTCTGGTTGTCGCGCGCGCGCTCCAGGCGCGTCTGCGCGTCGGTCACTTCGAGGCTGTTGGCCACGCCCGCGGCATAGCGGCGCCGCGCTTGCGTGAGTTCATTGTCCGCCAGTTCCAGCCCATCTTTGGCAACCTTCACCTGGTCTTCGGCGGAGCGCAATCCGTCGAGCGCCAGCCGCACATCCAGGTCGATCTGCTGCTTCAGGTCGTCGGTGCGAATCTGTTCGGAGCGGTAGCGGCTGGCCGCTTCGGTGCGCCGCGCGTCGCGGCGTCCGCCATCGAATATCGGCACCTTGAGCGAAATGCCGTAGGTGCGTGTCGGCAAGCTGGTGTCCAGATAAGTGCCGCTGGAGCCGTAGTCGCCGAACGCGGCCAGCGATGGCAGCCGCTCCATTTTCACTGCGCTCGCCGAGAGGCGCGCGGTTTCCTCCCGCTGCTGCTGGGCCTTCAGGTCGGGCCGCGACTGGAGCGCCTGGGCCTTGGCCTCTTCGAGGGTCACCGCATCCACCGGCACGTATCCCAGCTTGTCGGTGAGGAGCACTTCGGTTTCGAGCGGCACGCCCATCACGCGCAGCAATTCGAGGTGCCCGCTGCGCCGCGCGTTTTCGGCCACCAGCAGGTGCTGCCGGTCGTTGGCAAGCTGCACCTTGGCGCGCGTGACTTCGATCCCGGTTCCCGTGCCGGCCTTTTTCTGATTTTCGGCCTGGGTCAGCACGGCATCGGAAAGCGTAATGTTGGCGTTCGCCGTATCCACATCGGCATCGGCGCGCACCGCCGCCAGGTACGCGCGTGCCACCTGAGCGGCCACGTTCTCCGCCGTGCTGTCCAGTTCCTGAGTGGCGGCAGATACGCCGACCTTGGAGGCCTGAAACCGCCGGATGGAGGCGAAGTCAAACACGTTCTGCTGGACCGAAAGGCGCGCATCGGTGGTGGTGAACGGGCCGACGAAGCGGGGGAAGGTAAAGCCGGGGACCGGCAGGGCGATGCTGGTCAATCCTTCCGCCGCCAGGTTCACTGTCTGGCTTCGCTCGCTGAAGGCGCCCTCCAGGTCCGGCAGCAGCGCCGCCCGCGCCTCCACCGCCTGCGACTGCGCCTGCTTCAGCGCTTCGCCGGAAAGCCGGATGTTGGTATTGCCGTGGGCGGAAATCGCCACATCGACCGCGCGCTTCAGGCTCAGCTCGATCGACCCGCCGGCGGCGGTTGGATCCTCCGCCTGGGCCGGCGGGGGTATCGTTATCAAGATTATTGCTATCGACAGTATCCACGCCACCTTCATTCACTTCACCTCAACCTTTTCGCGGGCCGCCACCGGCGCCCGAAAGCCACCGCTCAAGAAGGCCACTACGCGCCGGGCGATATGGCTCGGCGGCTCCGATCTCATGCGACTCAGGAGCTCGAGCGGCGGCGCGGTTAGCGCATGCGCCATGGCGCCGATGGCGAGATGGGCGCGCCACGCCAACTCGTCATCCGGCATGTCGGGCAGAGCCCGCCGCAGCTCGGCCATGAAGTAGCCGCCAACCGGGCCAAAATGCTTGCGCGCGACTGCCGGCATGATGCCCTCGGCGTGGAGCCGGCCCATCAGCTTGGCGAACTCGGGGCTGCTGTCCGCGGCATGGAAGGCCGGGACGAGGAAGGCTTCCAGCAAATCCTCGAGGATAATGGCGTTCGGCGCAGCCGCTTCTTTGAGGCGCCGGAGGCTTTCCAGCCGCTCTTCGTTCACGGGTTCGGCTTTCCGCATAACCAGCTCATCCAAAAGCTCTTCCTTGGAACCGAAGTAGTAATGGATAGCCGCCAGATTGACCCCGGCAGCAGCCGTAATGCGACGCAAGGAAACGGCTTTGTAGCCCTCCTCGCCGAACAACTGCTCTGCAGTGTCCAGAATCTTGAGTCGGGTTTCACTCATTCGAATGATTTAATTATTCGTCTGAGTTAGAGGGGTTGTCAAGGGGAAAGAGTCTCAGCATGGCAACCTACGTAGATTCAGTATGATATGGATGGATGAGCGCTTTGGGCTGGCTGGCCCGGTGGGCGCTTTCAAGAGGACGGTTACGCATTTGGGAGCCAGACTCTGGCGTGGATGCCCAAGCCGGACCGGGCAGTGCCCGGCCCCTACAAGTCGCGGTTGGGCCGAATCAAACGCGCTTAGGCGGAGGCGACAGAGCGTTGCTCTTAGCGGCTTTGGGGGGAGTTTTGGTCAGGTACCAGGGTTGGCGCCGGTTTGGCTTCGGCGGCATCGTGTTTGGGACCGAGCCCTAATGCAATCAGCGAAAGTGAATCGATCTTGCCGGTGCCTTGCAGTTTCTGATCGGTCTGAAAGCGTTTGAGGGCGTCGCTACTATTCTGATCCCACGCCCCGCTTGCCTCTTCGGGCTTCAGATAGCCCTTGGACATCAGGGCCTGCTGAATCTCCTTGTATCTTTCCGGAGCTGGAACCATTTGCCGGGGCCGGCGGGGCGCTACCCGGGCCCTGCTACCGCGCCTCGCGGAGGCGTATCCATGAGCCCCCGCCTTGGCATGACCGCGGTTTGCCACGCCGGCTTTCGGTTGGGCGCCCGTCGCCTTATGGGCCACGCTGCCCGCAGCGTGCTGATGCGCGGCATTGGCGGTGGCCGGGCGCTTGGAAGCGGATTTGCCCGCGACCTTCCCGGCCGGCTTCGCGGTCGATTTCACCGCCGGTTTGCCTGCGACCGCGGCCGGCTTTTTGGATGGCTGTTGCACCGGCGCCGCGGCGGCACACGCTATAACGGCCACGACGGCACACAAAATCCTGCCCATAGCTGGTTCTTTAATTCTAACAGCGAACCGCGGTCCGGGGGGCTGCACTTCGGCGGGTGGGCGGGAATGTTCGGTGGGGGTAGCAAACGCTCCCTCACGGTCGCGGCTCGGATTCGCAATCATAGCCGCGACTGCATAGGGAGCGTGTGCTGGCCGCCCTACTTGGCCGGGAGGAATCCGGCGAGGAAACCGGAGGTCCATTCGGTCGAGTTTGGACCACCGGCGCGGTGCAGGATGCGGAACTGGACGGCGTCGCCCGGCTTCAGCGCGGATTGCACCTTCTTGACGTCCTCGGTGCTGGCGATGGGGTGCGAGCCGATCGCGATGATCACGTCGCCGCGCTGCAGCCCGATGTCCTCAGCAAACGAATTGGGTTCGACCTCGACCACTTGCACGCCACCCTTTTCCTTGATGCCGAGGTTCTCAATCTGCTTATCGGTCAGCGTCTTGATCGACATGCCGAAGCTCACCGAAGTGGCTTCCGGCTGTGCCGGCGCGGTCTCGGCGCCATTGCCGAACCGCTCGGGGAAGAGGCGCGCCAGGTCGGCCACCTCGACTTTGTAGTCCTGCCGTTTGCCTTCGCGCACGATGGTCACGTCGATGGAACTGCCGATAGGCGTAGCGGTCACCATGTTCACCAGTTGATTGCCGTCGCGAATCGGCTTGCCGTTGAGGGCGACCACGACGTCGCCACCCTTGATGCCGGCCTTATCCGACGGCCCGCCCGGAGCCACCGACTGCACAAACACTCCCTCGCTGACGCCGCTGGCCTTCAGGTGCGCCGGCGTTTGCGGATCGTCCGACGGGCTGAAGGAGATACCGATGCCGCCGCGGGTCACTTTGCCGTACTTGATGATGGCGTTATACACCATCACCGCGGTGTTGATGGGCAACGCGAAGCCGATGCCTTCATAGGCGCCCGAGCGCGAAGCGATGGCGGTGTTGATGCCGATCACCTCGCCGCGCATGTTCAATAGAGGACCGCCGCTGTTGCCCGGGTTGATGGCGGCGTCGGTCTGCAGGAAATGCTGGAACTGCATGCTGGTATCCACGTCGCGGTCCTTGGCGCTGATGATGCCGGCGGTCACCGTCTCCTGGTAATTGAAGGGGGAGCCGATGGCCATCGCCCAATCGCCCACCTGCACGCCATCGGAGTTGCCGATCCGCGCCGGTTCGAGGCCGCTCTTGCCGGTCACCTTGATCACCGCCAGGTCGGTTTGCGGGTCCACGCCGATCAGCTTGGCCTCATATTCGGTCAGGTCGCCGTGGAACTTCACCTGGATGCGGTCGGCCTTGTCTACCACGTGGTTGTTGGTAAGGATGTAGCCGGCCCGGTCCACCACCACGCCGGAGCCCAGCGCCTCGCTGCGGCGCGCTCCCATGTTCGGGCCTCCTTCGCCGAACGGATTGCCGAAGAAGCGGTAGAGGAAGTCGTTCATGCCACCATCGCCCTCACCCTGATCCCCTTCGTCCGGCTGCGCCTGGCGGCGCCGGTTGGGAGTCTGGGTGACTTTCGGCAGGTAAGTGGTCGAGATGTTCACTACCGAAGGCTCGACCTGCTTGGCGATCGAGGTGAACTGGGAGGGCAACTCAACCTGATTCGGGATGGCCAGCGGCGTCGCATCCGGCGCAAAATTGCCCGCATTGGGGTGAGCGGCATTCACTCCGGTGCTGATGAGCGTACCGATGACGACGCCGATTGCCAGCGTGAACACAATCAGGGTAAACGAAAGCAGCTTCTCGGTTCGTAACCTGTCGATGAATTTCATGGGATGTTCTACTCCTGCACTTCACGCCAGCCAGGCCTAAAATGGGCCGGTCGGCCGATTGATTCAACTAAGATGGATGTGGCCCCGGAGCCCATGGTTTCACCTCCACCAGCACCACTCCTCCCAGGATCAAGCACGCGCCCGCGGCGGCTCGCCCGGAAAGGCCCTCCCCCGTCAGCAAATACGAGGTCGTCCAGGCCACCACCGGCTCCAGCATGTAAATCAGTGCCGTACGGGTAGAAGTAGTATACCGCTGAGCCCACGCCTGGATGGTAAACGCCAGCGCCGTGGCCAACAATCCTGTCACTAGTATCGCGCAGACCACCGGCGCGCGCCACTCCACGTGCGGCTTCTCCATCAGCCACAGCAGCGACCAGGACCAGACGGCGGAGGTCGCGACCTGGGTCACCGAGAGCAACTCAAAGCTGACCCGGTCTGCGTAGTGGCCCAGGGTAACGATGTGCGCAGCGAAACCGAAAGCGCACAAGAGCGTCAGCAGGTCGCCGCGGCTGATGGAGCCGATGCTGCCATGAAGGGTCATCAGCCCCATCCCCGCGGTGGCGACCAGCAAGCCGGCGACCTCAGAAGCCTGGGGCCTGGACTTATAGACCACCGCGGCCAGCACCGGCACCAGGACCGAGGCCAGCCCGGTGATGAACGCCGATTTGGGTGCGCTGGTGAGCCGCAGACCGAGCGTCTGCGTGAGGTAGCCGGCAAACAGGAAACTGCCGATCAGCACGCCCGCGCCGACCGATTTCCAGCCGCGCGGGCCTTTGCCGGTTCCCCGGAAAAGCAGCAGCAGGGCAACCGTCGCCAGGGAGAAGCGCAGGGCGAGGAAATAGAGCGGAGAGATGCCGGCCAACGCCGATTTGACGAGGACGAAAGTGGCGCCCCAGACCAGCGTGTTCCAGACAAGCATCGCCTCAGCGGCACGCTCCCGGCTCACCGGCCATCGCTCCCCAGACCGGGCAGTTGGGGCCCGAGCAACAGCAGCATCAGCAAGAAGATGCGCTTCAGGCCGAGGTCCCGCCCCTCGGGCCGGAACCATTCTTGCGAGGTGTGGGCTCCGCCGCCGGCGCCGCCGGCGCCGATGGCGATGGCCGGCGTGCCCAGCGACAGGGGAATATTGGCGTCGGTGGAGGCGCAATCGAGACGGGACCGAATGCCGAGGTGCGCGTCCACGGCCCGAATGTATTTGAGGATGGGCGCATCGTCGGCCAGCGCCGCAGCCGGGCGCGAGCCGATCTCCTTGAGGCGCGAGGTAACCTGGCCGCCGGTGGCGCGCTGATTCTCGGTTTCCCGGGCGCGTTCGACTGCCTGCTCCAGCGCCGTCACCAGCTCGTCCATCTTTTGGTTGCTTTCCGAGCGAATGTCGATTTTGGCGCGCGCCGTCTGCGCGATCGCATTCACCCCCGCGCCGCCTTCGATCATGCCCACATTGATGGCCGATTTGGGAGAGCCTTCGAGCTCGGTATCCGCGAACAAGGTTACGGCGCGGCACAGCGCATGCAGCGGATTGCCGACGCCGAAATCGCTCCAGCTATGGCCGCCCGGCCCGTTGAACACGGCCTCGAAGCGGCGGCTGCCCAGCGCGCGGCTGGTGATGTGATCGGTGTTGGCGCCGTCGGCCACGATGAACGCCGCGATGCGCCCAGCCAGGCCCGATTGCTTGCACAGGTAGCGCATACCGAGCAGATTGCCTTCGCCTTCCTCGCCAACGTTGGCCACCACCAGCGGGCTGAGAGCGAATTCGGGCAGGCGCGAGCCCGCCTTCCAAGCGCGGGCGAAGCCGAGTAGCGAGGCCAGTCCAGCGCCGTTGTCGCAGACGCCGGGGCCGCGGAAGCGGCCGTCGGCATCCACCTCGATTTCGTCCTTCGAGCGAGGCGGGATCACCGTGTCCAGGTGCGCGGTGAGCGCCACGTAGGGCCCATCGCCGGCTGCAGCGATGACGTTGCCTGCGCGGTCGATGGAGGCCTCCCAACCGAGCGCGCGGAATTGATCGAGAAACCAGGCCGCTCGCTCAGCCTCCTGAAAGGTAGGCGCAGGCACGCGGCACAGCTCGAGGTGCTTTTCGTTGATCCACTGCTTCTCGCGCGTGAACCATTGCAGGCACTCCTTCACCCCGCGATGATCGGTCAATTGGTTGAGGTTCACCCCGTCCGCCGCGCCGACAGCCATCTGTTCGAGTGTAGCAGCCGGGGAGCGGGGACCAGCCGCAGAGTGACGACCGCCGCAACGCGGGTGACACTAATTTCGCCGCCTTTGCGAAACCTCGTGCCTGTACCAGCTTTGCGCCGGCGTGCCGGACCCCGCGCTACCACCAATCGAAGGCTGTCATAGCATGATTCGGATCACAGTCAGCATTGAGGAACACGAATACTTCCTGGCGAAGACGGAAGCCAGATCCATGCGAATTTCTGTCGCCGAGTTCGCGCGACGAGCCCTCCAGCAAGCACTTCAGCCTGTGGGCCGGAGGCCGTGGATGCGATTTGCCGGGTTGGTGGAAACCGGCGACCCGCGTTCGTCACGGTCCATAGACCAGACGTTGTATGGCACACGCTCGGAGCGCTGATCGTTGATCTCCCTGCCGCGCTTTACCAAACCACCCGCTTTTATTTCTTCGGCGGCGGCGGCGGGCGGCGGTAGATAGTCTCAAAGTCCGGTTTGGAACCGAACACGTAACTGGTGGTGGTGCTGGTGGACTGGCCCGGCACGTTATTGGGGGATTCGGCGGCGGTATTGGCATCCGGGCCCTCGACCTTTTCGTGTGTCTCCTTGGTGACCCGGCCGTCGGTCTTCACGGGGCGGTAATCGATGCGGTCGATCTGATCCCTGGGGATCGCCAATTCCTCGTTCTTCACCACGATGATCAGCGAATCCGGGTTCGCCTCCTCCATTTTGGCCAGGATCGGATGCATGCCGCCTTTCTTGAAAATACGCAGCTCGGTTCCGCTTTTCAGGTCCCGGACCTTCGTCCAGGGGTCGTCAGCCGCGAAAGCCGTCACGGCGGCGAGAAGCACGATCGCAAGCCCTCGCATAGTTGGACTACCTCGCTGATCCGGAGTCTAACAAGAATCGTCAACGAATATCGGCGTCCGGGGCCGATTCGCGATCCCCTGCAAGAACGACCGGGCTTGCCTGCGAGATTTATCGCTGCGCCAGCGCACCGGTAGCGGTGTGGGTGCCGCCGCCGGGCGGCGTCGCCAGTGTCAGCGCAATCGTCGCCAGGCTGCTGCCCGCGGCTGAGATCCACTGGTCCACGCCGTGCGGGAACCCGTTATCGAAGTATGGCTGGAAGCCCGCGGCGCGCGTGCGCACGTGCCACGACCCATCCTCCAGTTGCGTGTTCAGCAGGTACTGAACGCCGCGCTGGTAAGCCGGGTCGGAAACCGGCAGGCCGGAACTCTGCAACGCCAGCATCGCCAGGCCGGTAGTGTACGCGCCGCTCTCATCGAAGGAATGTCGGACCAGCCGCCGTCGGACCGTTGCACCGCCAGCAGGTCGTGCCGGGCTTTGAGGATAGCGTCTTTGCTCTTGCCGCCCCACACGAGGCCCTGTAGCCGCCAGACCAGGTCGTAATTGGTCCTCGGCCGGGACTCGCCGATCCATGTGGCCGCGAGCTGAATCGATTTTGCGAACGCCGCCTTGTCCACTCGCGGGGTGTACAGTTCGAGGCCGCGCATGGCAAGCACGGTCTGCCCGATAGCGTCTGCGCACAGCGGGGGCCTTGCTTGGGGACCGAAAGCCCAGTGGCCGTCCGCCATTTGGTGCGCCTGGATGTACATGGCAACGGCATCCGTACTGAGGTCGGGTTTGTATCCCTCCGCATCCAGCCCCAGCAGAACATAGGCCAGAATCCCCGGGTTAGCGTTGATTCCCGGGATGAAAAAGCCCTGATGCAGGAGGTCGCGGATCCCTGTGAGCGCCCCTGCATTGACCTTCACCTGCCGGGCAGCTGTCTCTTCGTCCACCCGGAACCCGTTCTTGCGCGCCAGCGCTACGGCCATGGCTCCCAGGCTCTGGTTGTGACAGGAAACGCAACCAGCTTTGGGAACGAAGCTGGCGTCGGTGCGCTGCACCAGCGGCAGGCTAGTCGACACCGCGGCCTGGATCGTGTTGCCGCGGCGCGATGCCGGCTCCATCGATGCCGCCGGGATTCCGCTGGTGGCCCCGGATTTCAATAGCAGGTCGACCAATGCGGTATTGCCGTGTAATTGCGCGAGATCGAGCGCGGTGCGGCCCGTATCGCCGGATCGCGGATGCTGGCTCCTGGCGTTGACGTCGGCTTTCTTCTCAAGCAGCAGCTTGACCTGTTCCACCGGAAGCAGGTCGGACACCGCGGCGTACATCAGCGCCGTCCGGCCCGCCGGATCGGGAGCGTTCACGTCCGCACCGTGCTGGAGCAGCAGTCGGATCAGATTGGGATTATCCAGAACCGCCACCTGTACCAGCGCGATGGTGTACTGCATCGGGTCCAGATTGCGGGCCACCAGCAGATCGATGCACTTGGTGCAATCGGCTCCCGCCGCGTTCGCCAGCGCAAATCCGCCCAGGTCTTTGACCTCGGCGCCATGGTCGAGCAGCGTTTGCATGATTTCCGCGTCGCCCGCCAGCGAAGCTTCGAGCAGCGGCGACGATTCCGCGCCGGGATTCGACGTAGGATTGGGATTCGCGCCGTGGGCCAGCAGCAGTTTCACGATCGGCGCGCCGCCGGGCCGCCCGGCCGCAATCATCAACGGCGTTCGAGCGTCGTCCGACTTCGCATTCACATCCGCACCGTGAGCGACAAGAACTCGAGTCTTCTCCAGATCGAGAGCGCCCCACATCAGCGCCGTGGCGCCGGCGTCGTTATGCTTGTTGGGATCGGCGCCCTGTTGGATCAGGCGCCCCAGCGTTGGCGCATCGGTGTAGAGCACGGCGTACATGAACGGCGTCGAACCCTCCGGCCCGCGCGCATTCAGCAGCTTGGGATCTTCCGCCACCATCTTGTTGAACGCCTGCCGGTCGGCCGCGCGCAGCGTCTCCACTATCGACACCGCTTTCGGATTCAACGGCGGCAACTCGATCTCGTTCGCCAGAGAGTCCGGCCATTCCGCGCCCTGCTCGATCCAGGCCTTGATGATCTGAACCTGTTCCGGGTGGAGCGGGCCGGTGGGCGGCATCTGGATTCCAAAGTCGGTTCCAATCAGCCGGTGATAGAGAAAGCTGTTCTCGAGGCTGCCTGGCATCACGCGCCGGGAGCCCGGCTTCATCACAGAGCTTCGGCGGTCGACGCGCAGCCCGTTGTTCTGTTTGTTTGGTCCGTGACAGCCGATGCAATTCTGACGGAAAATCGGCTGCACATCGCGCGCGAAATCCACTTTGGCGGGTGTCTGAGAAAACACCTGCGGAACAAGGCAAAGACCCGCAACGAAGCAGGCGGCAAACGATCGGAACATCTCACCCTCCAGCGTAAATCCCCGGGCCCTCTTTGGTTTACAGCTTGGTTCAGTATACTCCGAAAGGCCCGCTTCTCGCCGTTTCTACCGGTCGGTCTGTACTAGTATTACGGGGCGTTCCCGCTGCCGGCACGCCTATTGCGGAGCGAACCCCCTACTCCGGCAACGGCTGCCCCTTGGTTTCCGGGGCGAACGGCAGCGCGCATAGGCCCACCAGAAAGACCGAGCACATCGTCACGCCGGCGTAGCGCATGGCGTCGGGGCCATGAAACACGCTGCTGGTGAGCAGGCCCAGGGTCAGCGGTCCGGCAGCCGCCACAATGCGGCCCACGTTATAGCAGAAACTGGTTCCGGTGCTGCGCAAACGCGTGGGGAACAGCTCCGGCAGGTAAATCGCATAGCCGCCGAACAGCGCGAGCTGGGTGAAGCCCATCGCCGGCACCATCCAGAGCATCTGGCCGATGGTGTTCAGTTTCCAGAACGTGTAAGCCGTCATCCCCATGGCCGCCAGGAAGCTGATGGCGAACGCGGTCCGGCGGTTGGTGCGCTGCGTCAGCCAGGTGAAGGCGTGGACGCCGAAAAAAGAGCCGGCGTTCTGCAGCAGCGAAGTCACGCCCAGCCACATGGTGGTTTTGCCGGCCAGCGCCGCGCCGGCGAGTCCCTGCGCGCGGAAACTTCGCTCCAGAACCGGGCGGAACAGGTCATAGCTGAAGAAGCCGATGCCCCACAGTCCCACCACGCCCGAAAACGCCAGCAACAAACCGACGATCGAATTGCGCCGCCAGCGTGGGTTGCCGAGCAGCTCCGCGAACGAACCCATGCGCTTTTTTTCGGCTTTGGCTTTCAGCCACTGGTCCGGCTCACGAAGCTTCTTGAACACCACCAGCGCCAGAGGCGCCGGGGCAGCGCCGGCCAGAAATTCCCAGCGCCAGGCATGGGCGACGATCCCGGCCTGCTGCGCTTGCCCCAAGACGATCACCGTGGTTGCGGCGACCATGTTGCCTACCGCCGAAAATGCCTGCACCATGCCGAGCGCGTACGGCCGGGCGCGCTCCGGGACCACCTCGGCCACCAAGGCCACGCCCACCGCGAACTGCCCGCCCACGCCCAGCCCGCAAAGGAAGCGGTAGACGTTGAAATCCCAGACGCTGGTGGAAAGCAGGCTCATGCCGGTGAAGATGGTGTAGGCGAGGATGGTCAGCATCATGGTTTTGGCGCGGCCGAGGCGGTCGCCCAAAATGCCGAACAGCACGCCGCCGAGGCCCCAGCCGACCATGAAGACCATGGTCGATACGCCCGCCTGCTGCGCCACCGCTCCCGGCGCGGCTGACGCGCCCATCAGGTCGCGCAGCGCCGGTACCCGCGCCAGGTTGAAGAGCTGCTGCGCCATGGTGTCGAACATCCAGCCGACCGCGGCCACCGCGACCACGAACCACTGGTAGCGACTGAGGTCGCGATACCAGGTGTAGCTGGGCGGCGCGGCCGTGTTGGATGAAGCGGGAAACGACATGAAGCAGCCATTGTAGTGCGGAATGCGGGATGGGGAGTGTGGGGCCGGGCCGGGCATGCCCGGCCCCTACAGCGGGCGCGGCGGACGCCTCCCTGGGCGCGTACGGGAAAATGCGCCCGCAAGCGGGCGTTGGCAGGCCGCGGGCCTGCCTCACGTAACTAATTGATCGAGGTGTTGCCCTTGCTCAGAGCGTCGATCATGGCTTCGAGGCTCTTGCGGTTCAGGTCGTCCGGGGCTTGCGGCAGTGCCTTCCTGGCTTGTTCCAACGCCTGCTTGGCGTCACCCATCGCAGCATAGCCGCGGGCCAGCCCGACGTGCACCGGCCAGGCGTCGCCATTGCGTTCGGCGTTGTATTGGAAGACTTGCATGGCCTCATCGACTTTCTTTTCGCTCAGCAACTGGCGGCCGTACTGGTGGATATCGAGCGGCGTGGCCGTGGGAGAGTGCATGGCAGCCTGCATGATGGGCTTCGCCTCCGCCTCGCGGCCCAGCTTGGCCAGGATCTGGGCTTTCATGCTGAGGGTATTGAAATTCTGCTGGCCAACGAAGGGCATGCTGATAGCCGCATCGGCCCACTGCAGCGCCTGATCGAGGTCCTTGCCCGCTTGCACACAGTAGTCGGCGGCGGCCAGGTAGCCCTGGTAGCCGAATCCCGGCACGCTTGTCAGTTCCTCGCGCAGGCGGGAGATGTAGATGTCGGATACGTTCGGCACCTTGATGGTCCACGGCACGGCGAGGTCTTCCCACTGCAACTCGACGGTAGCCTCCTCGGGGCGACGCGTGGTGAAGTCATAGGTCAACCACTCGCGATAGTCGTTCTTGTGAGGTTTTACGGTGACGCGGAGCGCATCGTGGGCGGGGTCGTAAAAGAAACTGCCCCAGGCTCGCGAATCCTTAGAGAAGATCAGGGTCCAGGTTTCTTCGCCGGGGATCATGAACAATCCATAGCGGCCCGCCGGCAAGGGCTGGCCCTCAATGGTTACGTCGCCGGAGACCGCAAAGACGGTGTTTTCGTTGGCGCCGGCTCGCCACGGATCGGGCTTGCCGTTGCCGAAACTGGTGGTCGAGAGGCCATAGGGCACCAATTTGCCCCAGATCTGGCCGCGGCGGTCCTGCTTGCCACTGGGCCCATGGACGGAGGGGCTCGAGTAATCGATCATGACTCGAACCGGGCCGATATACTGGGTCACCGAAGCTTTCTGGTTGTTTCCACTGGGCGGGAGCGTCAATCCCGGGTATTGGGCGAACAGAGCTCCGGCCAGAACGAAGGGTAACAAGGTGCGAGACAGTAGCGACATGGTCCTGATTGGACGCAGGAGGAGACGAAAAGGTAACGGCAGATTTTCCGGCTAACCCACCCGTTAACAATTCTGACGACCTGGCCCGCGTTACGGAAGGAGGTCAGGCGCTCCCAGTGCCGGTTCGGCAAGTCTGGTCCGAAGCCGGCTTTGGCGCCGGCATCAATTCCCCTGCGGCCCTTTCGAGACGCCGCTCACAGGTCTCCCACTCGCCCTCGTAGCATTGCGATTTCCGGCAGTCGAACTCACAAATAGCATCCTCCGCCGGAACATCCTTCACAACTTGCCGCCGCAGCCATCCCCATGCGGTGCGAACCAGGTTCATATCCCCCCCAGACGTGCTTCCCCACCGTTGCATTCTAGCACCGGCGGCAGTTGAAAGGAGCCCGGCCGGCGGCAGTTGACGGCCAGCGAGGGCCTTTACTGCTGGTTCGATAGGAGCAGCTTGCCGCCGCTGGAGGCGACAACGTGCAATGCGGCCTCACCCACCAGTCGCTTCAGCCGCGGCCACTGAGTTTCCTTGGTCACCAGGTAGCAGCGCTCGCGTTGCAGCCAGAGGGTCTTCCAGCCGGCATCGTCGAGGAACACGTTCGGCGCGCCGGGTGCGTAGGAACCGTACACCAGGTTCTGGCGGCGCCCGTTCAACAGCAGCGCGGAGCGGTCGGCGTAAAAGATGACGGAAGAGAACGGATAGTCGTGACCTTCCACGACCAGCTTTCCCGCCGGCGCGCGCAACAACGCCTCAGCCAGCGGGCGCGAGGAGAGGTAGGGGTCGAAAGCCACCATGGCCAGGCGCGCGGCGTGAAAGAAGACAATCATCATCAGCGCGGCCGCCACGAAAGCCGCCGTGTCTCGACCGATACGGCGGAGGCGCCCGAGCGCGAACGGGAGAAGCGCGCCGAGCAGAAACGCTACGCCGGCCAGCACCAGCGGCAGTCGCAGATAGGCGAGCGAAGAAAGGGTGAGGTCCTCCATGTGGCCGAGGGACAATTTGTAGGCGCCGGGATGCCGGGAAAGAGCCACCGAGATATCGCCCGGCGCGGGCGTATTGCGTACCATCCAGGCCAGCGCCAGGGCTACCGCGCCCGCCGCTCCGGCCAGCACCCGGAGCACGCGCGTTCCGCGCTCCACCCAGACACCGCCGGCGGCTATGGCCGCGCCCAGCAGCAAAGCCAGCGCCGGATAGCAGGGCATGGAGTAATACTCCTGGGTGGTGGAGAAACTGAAGAAGACAAGCACAAAGCCGATCCAGCAGAGCGCCAGCAGGCGCGCGCGGCCGGCGCGATCCACCGGACGGAACCGCAGCTTCGCCACCGCCGGAAAGTAGACGCTCCAGGGAAACAGCCACAGCAGGTGAAACAGCCAGAAGTAGCCCAGCGGCACGGTGTCGTAATCGCGCGGGTAGCGCAGGTTCAGGAAGCGCAGCACCTGCTCATTCATGAAGTAGAACCAGAGGAAGCCGTGATATTGGCCGGGAAGGCTGCGCAGGGTGAAATCGAAATACGGGGGATTGCGAAGCGTCGCCAGCACGTGCCATGGGGCGGCGATGACGAGCGCCAGCGCCGCGCCGGAGAACGGATGCAGCCGCTTCCACACCGCGCGCGAGAACAACTGTCCGGTGAGACCGAGATAAATCAAAGCCGCCGCCACCGGAAACAGCACGCCCACCGTGCTCTTGAGCAGCATTCCCACGCCGAGGCTGGCAGCCAACGCCATGGCCCAGAGGCGCGGGTGAGTCTCCTGGTCGTCCAAGGCGCGCAGAAACGCCCACATCCCGAGGGCGATGGAGGCGGTCAGCATCACGTCCGGAATCAGGATGCGGGTGAACAGGAAAAGGCCAACCGAGGTGGCGATGACGACACCGGCCAGGGTTCCGGCGCGGCGGCCGAACGCCCAGCCGCCGAACGCCGCGGTGAGCCAGCAGAGCAGCACCACGGACAGCGCGACGGGAATCCGCGCCACCCAATCGCACGTGCCGAAAAGTTTGAAGCAGCCGCCGATCAGCCAGTAAATGAGCGGCGCTTTCTCCAGGTACGGGATGCCGTCCAGCCGTGCCGTCACCCAGTCGCCCGACCGCAGCATGTTACGCGCGATCTGCGCCTGCACCGCGTCCACATCGTCCATCAGCGAGGGCGGCGAAATCATGGTGCCGCAATAAATGGCGGCGGCCACCAGCAGGACGATCAGATAGAGGGAAGCGCGTTTGCCGGGCGCACGCCCGCTGCCCGCGCTGTTTGAGGGCTGCATCGTTTTACTTGCGCATAGGCATGGCCAGACCAAGATGGTAACTGGTATTCAGGATTTTCCGCGTGGGCGGGCGCTTCGCGGGACCCTCTTTCAACCGGTGGCTTCGCCTTGCTTTCTTTCCAACGCGGCGGCCAGGCCTTCGAGGCCGCGGCGGATCTGGCGCTCATCGAATGCGGCGAAACCCAGCAACAGGCCGTGAACGTCGTTGCGCTTCAGGGTGAACCGGTCGAGCGCCATCGATTCGATTCCATGGGCCGCCGCTCGCGTCTCCGCATCCCCCGACGTCATACCATTGCGAAGAAAAGCCGCCGTATAAAGTCCCACTTGGATGGGGGAGATATCGAGCAATCCACCGAGATATCGCCGGCCTCCAGCCTGCAGAGCAGCCAGCCTGCCGGCGTAGAGTTCGCGCATACGGCGGATGTGGCGCCCCATGTGGCCCTCGACGATGAAGTCGCAGAGAATCGCCTGGTCGAGGCCTGCGGGATGCAGGTCGGTCCCGTAGCGGAAGGCGACGAAAGGCTCCACCAGGGCCGGCGGCAGGACCACATAGCCCAAACGCAACGATGGGAACAGAAGCTTGTTGAAGGTACCGAGAAGAATCACGCTCTCGCCTTTGTCTAAACCCTGGAGCGAGGGCACCGGCCGCCCCTCAAAGCGGAACTCGCTATCGTAGTCGTCCTCAATCAGAAAGGCCCTGGCTTCGCGCGCCCAGGCCAGGATGGCGAGACGGCGCTCCAGCGGCATCGTCACTCCCATCGGGAACTGGTGCGCCGGGGTCAGGTACGCCCCCTTGGCGCGCGCGCACAACTGCTTGCCGCGGGAAACCGAGATGCCGTGGTCGTCGACCGGCACGGGGACGATCCTGGCGCCGGCATTCTGGAAGGCGGTGACCGCTCCGAAGTATCCGGGATCCTCCATCCAGACGGCGTCGCCGGGCTTGAGAAGAAGGCGGGCGAGCAGGTCGAGCGCCTGCTGGACGCCGGAGACGATCACGACCTGATCGGGGGAGCAATTGACGCCGCGCGACGAACCCAAGTACTCGGCAACGGCCGCGCATAACGGCCCATATCCGCGCACATCGCCGCCCGCCAGCAGGGATGAGGACACCCGCCGCAAACGGCGGCTTGCGATGCGCGCCCAGACCTCAACCGGGAACTCCGCAAGCGCCGGTTCATGGGCACGGAACGGGCGCGCCGGGTGCGGAAAGGTCAGCCTGGTCAGACGCGCCGGGCGGCTCCACAGAGGAACGAGCGGCTTGCCGGCGCGGAAGAGATTCTGCGGCAAGCGTTCGTTGATCCAAGTGCCCGCGCCCACCCGGCTGTGCAAGTAGCCCTCGCTTTGCAGTTGCTCAAAGACAGCGACCGCGGTTCCGCGCGAGACGCCGTATTGGTCCGCGAAATCGCGGGTAGCGGGAAGGCGCGTTCCAGGCCGAAGGCGACCGTCGAGAACGGCGCGGCGCAGTTCTTGATGAAGCCAACAGGTCAGGCCGACATGCGGCGGACGTTCGTTGAGAGTGAGTTCCAGAGAACTGACGCCTTTAGGCATCGATCCGGCCTTCAGGTGGTCCAAAAAAATGTCGCAATATGGCTCTACTCATGGTACCAAGTCAAACGATATCTTGCGAGAGTGGCGACGCGCGGTCCCTGTCGGGGCCGCATTTGCGCGGCTCCGTGTCGCCACGGATCTGCTTGCCGCCGGAAAGAGGTTCGAAACGTGCGTGTGGTAGGGACAGGCCATTTTCTCTTTGCGTTCGGTTTGGCCGGTCTCGGCGTTCTCAGCCTCATTTCGGGCGATTTTGCGCTCAACTGGCAGCCCGTTCCGGCTTGGGTGCCGTGGCGGGAAACTCTGGCGCACGCGTCCGGCATCCTGCTACTGGCAGGCGGCATTGGCATGCTGTTGAAGCGCACTGCGGCGCCCTGCTCGCTGGTGATGGCGATCTATATGCTGAGCTGGGTGCTGGTGCTGCAAGTGCCGCGGGTGGCCGCGGCTCCCGGGAATGTGGGCATGTGGCTGGGCCTCAGCGAGAGCACCGTGCTGATGACCGGCGGCTGGATGGTTTTCGCCTCGCTGGCGCGACCGGCGGACAAGTTACGCATGAAGTTCGTCACCGGCAGCGGCGGCGCGCGCGTGGCCAGGCTCCTGTTCGGCGCTGCGTGCCTGGTGTTGGGCCTCTCGCACTTTGTGTATGCAGATGGCACGGCCGGCATGGTGCCGGCATGGCTCCCCGACCGGCTGGGCTTTGCGTACCTGACGGGCGCGGGGCATTTCGCCGTGGGTCTGGGTGTTCTCAGCGGGGTCCTCCGGCGCCTGGCGGCGACCATGGAGGCGAGCATGATCAGTTTATTCGTTCTCCTGGTCCACATTCCGGGCGTGGCCGCGGCGCCCACCAGCCGCCTGCCATGGACGATGGTGTTCGTGGCCTCGGCGCTGGCAGGCGCGGTCTGGGCCATCGCAAGATCGCTGCAAGACGCGCCATGGGGTTGGGCCCGGAGGTCCCCGCAAGTCACATCCAGCTTGAGAACCGACGGCTGATCTGCAATCCGGCGGAACTGCGGCGAAACCATCTGCGAGAGGGCGGGAGAAGAGAGTGCGCATCCCGGCTCAATGGTCCAAAGAAATTCAGCAATATGGCTCTACCAGTCATACAACTATGGCCGTACTCTAATTACAAAGGGGAATCCGCTACCGGCACGGCCGAGTTCCCACGGGGCGACGCGCGGTTCACTTCAGAGGGGACGCGCATCGTCCCGAGCGATTCCCCACCATTTGACTCAGGGGGGTCTTCCCATGAAGAAATCGGCAGGTTCCAAGGCGTCAGCGTGCGGTCGACACGGGCAGAGCAGGAAACAGCACCTGGCAGTACCGGCGCTGGCGGGGGCTGTTTTGGCGCTGCTGGCAACCTTGGCGGCGGGCCAAATCGCCAGGGCACAGGAGGCCCCGCCGACCGCGGCTCGCCCCGGTCTGACGGTCGCTCCCGCAGAGACTGCGGTGGCCAGGCGCGACGAAACCCGGCAGGCGCTGTCTGCCGCGGGGCGAGACATTTCTCCCGAGGAGCTCGGCGACCTGATGATGCTGCACAGAAAGTATCGCGAGGCTGTGGAGAGTTACGCGCAAGGGCCGTCAAGCGACGCCAGCTTACGCAACAAGATCGGCATCGCTTACCATCAGTGGGGGCAGTTGGCGAATGCCCGCAAGGCGTATCTGCAAGCCCTTCGGCTCAGGCCCACTTTCATGGAGGCGGCCAACAACCTGGGCACGGTCGAATACTGCATGAAGAAGTATCGCCGGGCCATCTCCTGGTACCGCAAGGCGCTCAGGATGGAGCAGCCCGACTCACCGCAAACGGCCTCGGTGCAAATGAACCTGGGCACAGCTTGGTTCGCGCGCAAGAACTATGAGCAGGCGAATCTCAGTTTTCAGACCGCGCTGCGGCTGGACCCGAACGTGTTCGAGCATCGGGGCACGGTCGGTCAGATTCTGGAAGATCGCAACGTGGGGGAACGCTCGCGCTTTCACTTCTACCTGGCCAAGCTTTACGCCCGCCAGGGACGCAACGAGCTGGCGATTCAGTACCTGCGGAAGTCTCTCGAGGAAGGCTACAAAGACCGCAAGGCGCCGTGGTCCGAAGACTCCGATTTTGCCACGCTGCGCCAGATGCCCGAGTTCCAGCAACTTGTGGCTGTGGCGCCGCGGGTTCTATGAACGGCTGCCGGAAGGCTCCCTACGGTTCCAACACGCCGGCGGTCATCAGCAACTTATCCTTGTCCCGCTGGCGGCGGTTGACCGGCTCGCGCCAGTTGACTCGCGGCAGGAAAACCGATTCGTCAATGCTGTCACGGTAGCGGATGGCGATGTTCATCAGCGAATCGAGCAACGACTCGGAAAGCAGGTGCGGCTGGAGGCCGAGATCGGCCAATTTGGAGTGCCGGGCATTGTAATAATGCTGTTCGGCCTCGACGCGCGGGTCCAGCAGGTGCTGGATATCGACCTTGAGCGACAGCTTCCGCCCGGCCGCCTGCACCATGCGGGCCAAATCCAGCACGGTGAACTGCTCGGTGAATTGATTAAACACGCGGCATTCGCCCTTGGCCGCGGGGTTGAGGCAAGCCAGTTCGACGCAGCGGACGGTATCGCGGATGTCCAGGTAGCCGCGGGTTTGCCCGCCCTTGCCGTAGACCGTCAGCGGGTAACCGGCGGCCGCCTGCACGCAGAAACGGTTCAGCACAGTGCCGAAGACTTCGTCGTAATCGAAGCGGTTGATGAGCGCTTCGTCCAGCGCCGTCTCGTCGGTCACGGTTCCGTAAACCACGCCCTGGTTGAGGTCGGTGGCTCGCAGCCCCCAGATGCGGCAGGTGAACAGCATATTGTGGCTGTCGTGCACCTTCGACAGATGATAGAAGGAGCCTGCCTGTTTGGGAAACGGCAGAACATCTTTGCGGCCGTTGTGCTCAATGGCGATGTAGCCCTCTTCGATATCGATATTGGGCGTGCCGTACTCCCCCATGGTGCCCAGTTTCACCAGGTGGCATTCAGGCTGGAACTCCTTAATCGCGAACAGCACATTGAGCGTGCCCAGCACGTTGTTCGACTGGGTGAAGACGGCGTGCTCGCGGTCAATCATCGAATACGGCGCGGAACGCTGTTCGGCAAAGTGCACCATCGCTTCCGGCTGGAACCTGCGGACGGCGGCGGAAAGAAACTCGTAATCGGTGACATCGCCCTCGAGGACTTCGATACGATTGCCGGTGAGCCGTTGCCACGCTTCGACGCGCTCGGCCAGGGTACGGATGGGAGTGAGCGTTTCGACTTCCAGGTCCCGATCCCATTGCCGGCGAAGGAAGTTATCGACAATTGCCACTGAATGGCCCTGCCGGGACAGATAAAGAGCTGTTGCCCAACCACAGTAGCCGTCACCACCTAGAACCGCGATGTTCATTCTCTATCTCAATCCTTCCATTCTACGCACAATCTTTACAATGAGATGCCTGCGAGTGACAAGAGGTTGCTCCGGATGTGCCGCCGACTTGATTTACCGAGGCAGCCAGGATAGCCCAAGCCCTGGCCGGCAATAGCTCAAAGGGAATTCGCAAACATCATGTTACCAGTTGAAACAACCCCGGAGACTAGCCCTTATGAGCTATCGCGAATCACCCCCTATGGCGGGCCTGGCTTCCCCTGGAACTTACGCCGCGCGCGCCCTGAGCAGTCGATTTCACCGGGCTCCTCGGCCTACCGCGGCCTCGCACATGGCCAGGCTGCGGTCCAATAATTGCAGGAACTGATCCACGTCCGCGCGGCCCACGTTCATGGGCGGCGAAATGCGGAGCACATTGCCATACATGCCGCCCTTGCCGATGATGAGGCGGTTTTCGCGCGCAGCCTCCAGCACCTGAGCGGTTTCGGCGGCCGCAGGCGTCTTCGCCTGCCGGTCGGTCACCAGCTCGAGGGCCTGCAGCAGGCCCATGCCGCGAACATCGCCGATCAGCTCGTGCTTGGCCTTCAAGTCCTCCAGGCCGGCGCGCAGGTAGGCGCCGGTGGAGGCGCAATTGGCGAGCAGGTTGTGCTCTTCGATGTAATCGAGCACCGCGTTGGCTGCGGTGGCGGTTACCGGGTTGCCGCCAAAAGTGGAAATGGTGAGGCCTTTGAACGCATCGGCTACCTCAGGTTTGGCGACGGTGACGCCGATGGGGCTGCCGTTGGCCAAGCCCTTGGCGCTAGTGATGATGTCCGGCGTGACGCCGTACTGTTCAATACCGAACCACTTGCCGCCGGTGCGTCCCCATGCGGTCTGCACTTCGTCGCTGATGAAAATGCCGCCGTGATTGCGGATGATGCGCTCGACGATCTGGAAGTACTCCTTCGGCGGGGTGATGAATCCACCGACGCCCTGTATGGGCTCGGCGATGAAGCCGGCGACGCGGCCGCCGGTGGAGCTGCGAATCAGCTCCTCCATATCCGAGGCGCAACGCACCTCGCAGTTGGGATAGGTGAGGCCGAACGGGCAGCGGTAACAATAAGCGTTGTGCGCGTGCACGACGCCGGCCGAAGCAGGGCCGAGCCGCCAGGAACCGACGCCGGTGAGCGACATGGTCATGGCGGAGCGCCCGTGATACGAGTGGCGCAAGGCCACGATTTCGGTGCTGCCGGTGTAACAGCGCGCAGCCAGGATAGCGGTCTCGTTGGCCTCCGTTCCGCTATTAGTGAAGAACGATTTGGTGAGCCGGCCGCCGGGCGTAATCGAGGCGATCTTCTTGGCCAGCGCGGCCTGCGGCTCATTGGCGAACGCCGTGGAGACGTGTTGCAGAGTGTCGAGCTGGCGGTGCACCCGGGCGTTCACCTGGGCGTTGCAGTGACCGACGCTCACGGTGACGATGCCGCCGAAGAAATCCAGGTACTGGTTGCCATCGGCGTCCCACAAATACTGGTCTTTGGCCCGCGCCACAACCAGCGGCTCTTTGAAGTAATGAAAAACTGCGGGGAACAGAAATTCCTTATTAGCGAGAATAATCTCGTCTTTGGTCATCGATCTTGAAGCCCCCTCCATCCAAGATACAACCGCGCGCAGCGCCACGCGCGCCAGTGGGAATTTCTTCGAGCGGCACGTGGAGCAGGTTGATAACCTGCGGGCCGCAGAGTCACAGTGGGGAGTCGGGCTTCAGCCCCTGGCCGAAACTCAGCGGCCGAGGCGGTTGAGGACCGCGCGGGCGGCTTCGCCCGTGGCGACATCGGTGGCGGCGCGCGTTTTGCGCTCCACCAATTCCACCCGCCCTTGCGCGAGCTTCTTGCCCACCACCACCCGGAAGGGCACCCCGATCAGATCCGCATCCTTGAATTTCACGCCGGGCCGCTCGTCGCGATCGTCGAGCAAGGTGTCGATGCCCAGCTCCAGGCATTCCTGGTAAATCGCGCGCGCGGTCTCCATCTGCACCGGATCGGCGTTGTTGGCCGGAGTGACGATCAGCTCGAACGGCGCAATCGAAGGGGGCAGCACCATGCCGTCCTTGTCGTGATGGAGCTCGATGACGCCGCTAAGGATGCGCCCGATGCCGATACCGTAGGAACCCATGATGGGGGTGACTTCCTTGCCGTCGGCGTTGAGGACGCGCAGCCCCATGGGCTCGGAATACTTGTAGCCGAGTTTGAAAATGTGCCCGATCTCGACGCACTTCACCACCGTGAGCGCGCTGCCGCAGCGCTCGCAGGCGTCACCCGCCACCACCTGCCGCAAATCGTAGAGCTCGGCCTGGAAATCTTCGCCCAGCGTCACGTGGCGCAGATGGTAATCGTTCTTGTTGGCGCCGGCGATCATATTGCGGCGCCCGGCGAGTGCCCGGTCGGCGAAAATAGGCATGTCGCGCACGCCCACAGGGCCGAGCGAACCCGCATCGGCGCCGAACCACTGGCGGATTTCCTCCGGATGCGCGGGGCGGAACTCGGGATCGTTGAGGATCGCGCCCGCCTTGGTTTCGCTCAACTGGTGGTCGCCGCGCAAGAGGATGAGCGCCGGCTTGCCGTCGGCCATCACCACCAGGCTCTTCATCTGCGAGGTCTCGGGCAGGCCGGTGAAGTCGGCAACTTCGGCAATGGTCTTGCGGCCGGGGGTGTGGAACTCTTCCGGGCTCAGGTCGCCGGCGGGGTCGGCCGCGGCCGGCGAGGCGGGAACGGAAACCGCCTTTTCCAGGTTGGCGGAATAGCCGCACTTCGGGCAGCGGGCCACGAAGTCCTCACCGGCATCCGACGCCACCATGAATTCGTGCGACTGGCTGCCGCCCATCGCGCCCGAGTGCGCGTCGACGGCCATATACTCCAGGCCGCAGCGGTCGAAGATGCGGCAGTAGGTCTTGTAGTGCTTGTCGTAAGCCGCGTCGAGCCCGGCCTGGTCCATGTCGAAGGTGTAGGAATCCTTCATCATGAACTCGCGAACGCGCAGCAGGCCCGACTTGGGGCGCGGCTCATCGCGGAACTTGGTCTGGATCTGATACCAGATCTGGGGAAGCTGCTTGTAGCTGCGGAGCTCGCCGCGGGCGATGGTGGTCATGACTTCCTCGTGTGTCATGGCCAGGCACATGTCGCGCCCGAAACGGTCCTTGAAGCGGAACAGGTTGTCGCCCATCACGTCCCAGCGGCCGGATTCCTGCCACACTTCGGCCGGATTCAGGGCCGGGCAGGAAAATTCCTGCGCACCCATCGCGTCCATTTCCTGGCGCACGATGTTCTGAATTTTCAGCAGCGACCGCTGTGCCAGAAAGAGGAAGCTGTAAATGCCGGCCGAGAGCTGGCGGATGTATCCGGCGCGTAACAGCAACTGGTGGCTGGCAACTTCGGCCTCGGCGGGAAGCTCGCGCAGCGTAGGGATAAAGAGCTTGCTCCAGAGCATAGTTTCAGAGGGGTAAACCCTGATCTTAGCATGGTAGAATTGAAGTCTTTCCCGATGAAAATCGCCATTGCCGCGGATCACGCCGGATTTGTCTTGAAAGAAAAACTGCGGCAGAGGCTGGCCGAGGACGGCCACGAAGTAACGGACTTTGGACCCGCCAACGCGGAATCGTGCGATTACCCGGATTACGCGCAGCCGGTGGCGCACGAGGTTGCCGCGGGTCGCGCCGACCGCGGCGTGCTGGTCTGCTCCACCGGCATCGGCATGGCCATGGCGGCGAACAAGATCGCGGGCGTGCGCGCGGCGCCGGCCGTCTCCGAGGACGAAGTGCGGCTGACGCGCGAACACAACGATGCCAATGTCTTGACCCTGGGCGCCCGATATGTGGACGAGGATCAGGCGTGGAAAATGACGCGCATATTTTTGCACACCGATTTTGCCGGCGGCCGCCACGCGCGCCGCGTGGCCAAGATAGCGCAGATGGAACAGTCGCCCGGCAGCGGCCGGCCGTAAGGAAAACGGTCCGCAACAAAGGATTTCGATTCTCATGACGCCAACACAACGAATGAAGCGGCCCCTGGCCGAGGTAGACCCGGACGTAGATCGGGCGATCCAACAGGAGGTGGAGCGGCAGGACGCGCAAATCGAACTGATCGCGAGCGAGAACTTCACATCCGAGGCGGTGCTCGAGGCCACGGCCAGCGTGTTTACCAACAAGTACGCCGAAGGCTATCCCGGCAAGCGCTACTACGGCGGGTGCGAGTACGCCGATATTGTCGAAAACCTGGCCCGCGACCGCGCCAAGGAATTGTTCGGCGCCGAGCACGCCAACGTGCAGCCGCACTCCGGCTCGCAGGCCAACCAGGCGGCGTATGCGGCGGTGCTGACGCCCGGCGACACGATCATGGGTCTGAACCTGGCGCACGGCGGCCACCTGACACACGGCCATCCGCTCAATTTTTCCGGCAAGACGTACCACGTGGTGCCCTACAGCGTGCGCAAGGAAGACGAGTGCATCGACTACGACGAGGTGGAGCGGTTGGCGCGCGAGCACAAGCCGAAGATGATCATCGCGGGGGCGAGCGCATACCCGCGGACGCTCGATTTCCCCAGGTTCCGCCAGATCGCCGACGCCGTGGAAGCGGTACTGCTGGTGGATATGGCGCACATCGCGGGCCTGGTGGCGGCGGGCCTGCATCCCAACCCGTGCCAATGGGCCGACATTGTGACCTCGACCACGCACAAGACGCTGCGCGGACCGCGCGCCGGAATGATCCTGTGCAAACAGAAGTTCGCCGCCGCCATCGACAAGCTGGTTTTCCCCGGCGTGCAAGGCGGCCCGCTGGTGCATGTCATAGCCGCCAAGGCGGTCTGCCTGCGCGAGGCCATGCAGCCCGAATTTGTGGAGTACCAGAAGCGGGTGCTGGCCAACGCGCGGGCGCTGGCCGCAAGCATCCAGGAGGCAGGTTTCCGCCTGGTTTCTGGGGGCACGGACACGCACGTGATGCTGGTAGATGTTTTCTCCAAGGGCGTGCGCGGCAAAGAGGCGGAAAAGACGCTGGACCGCGCGCGCATCACGGTGAACAAGAACGCGATTCCGTTCGACACCAACCCGCCCATGAACCCCAGCGGCATCCGGCTGGGCTCGCCGGCGGCGACCACGCGCGGCTTCGGTGAGGCCGAGATGCGCGAGGTGGGCGGGCTTATCGCGGAAGTGCTGGGGCAGATCGACAACGAAGAGACCATCGCGCGCGTGCGGCAAAAAGTCGAGGCACTGACGGCACGCTTCCCGCTGTACCAGTGGAAGAAGCGGAAACTGGCGGAGAACTCCGCCGTGCTGCCGGAAAGCGCAGTGCGAGTGGGATAGGCCCTTGGGCCTGGCAAGTTTCCAAACATGGCGCTGGACATCGTCATCGATGGGCGGCGGATGCGGGACTTTGGCATCGGCACTTACATCCGAAGCCTCGTACACGCCCTCAGCCGGATCGACACGGCGAACCACTACACGGTGGTCACGGGTCCGGGCGAGGTGCGGGTATGGGGTGCGCTGCCGGATAACTTCCGCATTGCCGTTTACACGGGGGACGATCACGCTTACTCGGATCACTTACTGTTTCCCCTGTATCTGCGGCGGCTGAAGCCGGACCTGGTTCACATTCCGCTGAATCGGGTGCCGCTACTGATGATCCGGCCGTACGTGGTGACGGTTCACGACATGGTGAACCTGTTTTACGACGAGCAAAAGCCCGCCGCCGCGCACATGTACCTGCGGCGCTTCCGTTTCCGGCGCGGCCTGACGCGCGCCAGCCGGGTGATCGCGGTCTCCGAGGCCACCAAGCGCGATGTCGAAAATCTCTTGGGCGTCCCCCCGGGCCGCATCACGCGGGTGTACAACGCGCCGGATCCCGGTTTTCTGGGGCGAGATCCGGCGGCGGGCGAAGAAGAGCGCCGCCGCATCATGGAGCGTTACCAGATCGACCGCCCGTTTCTGCTGTATGCCGGCGCCATCCGGCATCACAAGAACATCCCGCGCCTGGTGGAGGCCTTCGCGGTACTGCGCGAGCAATTGGCGGCCCACCCGGTTTATGGCGACCTGCGCCTGGTCATCATCGGCGACACCATCTCGCAATATCCCGCCGTGCGGCAGGCCGTGCTCAAAAGCAAGATGGAGCACGCCGTGCGCTTCCTGGGTTTCGTACCGTTCGAGACGCTGCGCTGTTTCTACGAGGCGGCCGCGGCGTTCGTCTTCCCGTCGCGCCATGAAGGCTTCGGACTGCCTCCGCTGGAGGCCATGGCCTGCGGCACCCCGGTAGTCACCTCCAACGTCAGCTCGCTCCCGGAAGTGGCGGGTGACGCAGCGATGTTCGTAAATCCCGGAAACGTGTTCGACATCGCGCGCGGCATTCGCGACGTGCTCACCGATGAGCCGCTGCGCGCCGAACTGATCCGCCGCGGCCGTGTCCAGGCCGCCCGCTTCAGTTGGGAGCGCTCAGCCCGCCAGGTGCTAGAGATCTATCGGGATGTAGCGCGTGAAAGTTAATACTTAGTCCTCAGGTCCGAACTTGACGGGGACGGAGAGATCGAAACCGGCGCGCGCTAACTGTCCGGCGGCGATACGTTACGGACTACATCCCTGAGAGGATGGTACTATGGCCGCTAGGACGCACTATCCATTCATCCAGCCTAAGTTGGACGTATCAACTATTTACACCTATTTACTCTTCCTCTGCAGTGTGACCTCCAGCACATAGTGCGCCTCTTATTGGGGAACCGCGATACGGCGCTCAGCGTCTTAATTTTCATGAGGGGACACTCAAGAGGGACGCACGGCACAACAAGATTTGAAGCGGATTCGTCCCTGATGGACAGTGGTTTGGTACAGGGCAGTTAAGGCGCCCTGTTGGTGAGTGGCTGGGTACTGTTGTCGCTTCCAGCCAGAAGTCGAGGAAGTTTCAGGAAAGGATCCAGGATTATCATGAGAGTAACATCACTAACAAACAAGCGGCTGGTAGTTACCGCGATCTGCGGAGCCGCGGTTGCCCTCGTCCTGGGCGCGTCCCGCGCCCGAGCGGACGAAACCGATAAGCGAACCGTCATCACCGTGAATCAGCCCATGCAGGTCACGGACCAGCTTCTCCAGCCCGGCAAGTATGTGTTCCTGCTAGTGGGCGGGAATTCCGACCGGTACACGGACCGCGATACGGTAGAGATTTTCAATGCCAACCAGACACGTGTTATCGACACCGTCGTGGCGGTTCCAACCTATCGAGTGGAGCCGACCGGCAAGGCAGCATTTACTTTTTGGGAGACGCCGCCCGGAACGGCCAGGGCGCTACGCGATTGGTATTATGCTGGCGATAACTACGGACGGGAGTTTCCTTATCCGAAGCATCCGACGATGCTGGCTGAGGTGCACACGTGGACTCCGACGCCTACGCCCGCGCCAATGGCGGCAACTCTGACTCCAACGCCGGCCCCGGTTCCGCAGGCCAACGCCGAGCCAGCGCCGCAGCCGCCGGCACAGGTCGCGGAAGCCGCTCCAGCGCCAGCGCCTGAGCCGGCACCGGCGCCGGCGGCACTGCCCAAAACGGCTAGCCTGTATCCAACGATCGGATTGGTTGGCTTGCTGCTGGTCGGCTTTTACGGCCTGCTGCGCCTGAGGCGCACGACATAGGGCCAGTGAGAGACGGCGGTAAGGCTCAAGGAAACGGCGTCCGGCAGCGCGACAGTTCATACTGGCCGGCGCCGTTTCATTTTGCGCGTGTCATTCGCACGCACTGGATGGGCCCGGGTTCATAACCGGCTTCACCCCGGACCGATCAACGTTCGGTCAGGAAGGGAGCTTAACAACAGGAAGGAGCCAGTGAGAGTTATGGTGTGGCAAGCAAGCACGAATGTAAGGAAGGGAAAATCGCTGACGTATTCTCGGGTATTAGTCAGCATGATCTGTGGCGCTGCGGTTGCCCTCGTGCTGGGGGCGCCCCGTGCTCGTGCGGACGAATGGAATAAGCGAACGGTTCTCACCGTGAATCAGCCCTTGCAGGTCACGGACCGGGTCCTCGAGCCGGGCAAGTATGTGTTCGAGCTTCTCAATTCGCAGTCGAACCGGTTTACAGTGCAGATCTTTAACGGCGACCAGACTCATATCATCGCTACTGTCTTCGCAATTCCCAGCTACCGCCTGGAGCCGGCGCCGAAGTCAACATTCACTTTCTGGGAGACGCCGCCGGGAACTGCCAGGGCGCTACGCGATTGGTACTATCCTGGCGACACCATTGGCCGCGAGTTTCCATATCCGCAGCATCCGAAAGTGTTAACCGCTTCGCTGAACGCACCGGCTCCGTCTCCGATGAAGCCGCCGGAAGCAGCCGCAGCGCCTGCGCCGCCGACGCCGCACGAAGCCCCGGCAACGCAGAATCAACCCACCGAGGTGGCCGAAACCGCCGCGCCCGCAGTTCCCGAGCCCGCGCCGCAGCCCCAGCCCGCCGCCCAGGAGCCTGCGCCTGCGCCGGCGCCGTTGCCCAAGACGGCGAGTTTGTATCCCGCGATAGGGCTGGCCGGCGTGCTGCTTGCCGGTCTGTCTGGCTTGCTGCGATGGAGGCGATCGATGTACGTTAGAGGATAACGGCGAGGGTCAATGAAACGGTGTCCAGCAGCTCGAAATCTCGGACTTGCTGGCGCCATATCATTCTTCGTGAGCCTCGCGGTCGCGCTTCCGCAAGAGGGCCCTCGGCCTTATACCATCCGCAGCGACGTGCGGCTAGTGCTGCTGGACGTGGCGGTGACGAACCATATGGGCGGATTGATCGACGGACTCAAGGAGGCGGATTTCGACGTCACCGAAAATGGGCTTCGTCAGCCAATCACGGTGTTTGCCAACAATGATGTTCCGGTCACGGTGGGAATTCTGGTGGATGAGAGCCTGAGTATGGCGCCGAAACGCGACGAGGTACTGGCCGCCGCAGAGACCCTGATTTCGAAAAGCAACCCTAAGGACGAGATTTTCGTACTGAACTTCAATGAGCGGGTGACACGCGGGCTGCCGGACGGCGTGCTTTTCTCGGACAACATCAACCAGTTGCGCTCCGCGCTCCGGCGCGGGATGCCGGAGGGCAGGACGGCGCTTAACGATGCGATCGTCGACGGGCTAGAGCAATTGGAAATGGGAAGGCGCGACAAGAAAACCCTCATCGTCATCAGCGACGGCGGCGACAACGCCAGCCACGCCAAGCGCCGGGAGATGATGGACCGCGTGGAGCGGAGTCTCGCCACCATTTACACGATCGGGCTGTCCAGCCCCGGCGATCCGGATCGGGATCTCGGTCTGTTGAAGGAACTCGCCAGGACCAGTGGAGGAGAAGCCTATTTCCCCATCGACCTGTCGAACCTGGCTACGATATGCAGTGGCATCGCAAAGCAGATCCGCTCCCGCTATACCATCGGCTACGTGCCGCCGCCCGGGACCCTCAGCGTGCTGCGGCACATTCGCGTCTACGTATCGGCTCCGGGTCACACCGGGCTGATCGCCCACACGCGCACCAGCTACCGCTATGAGCCAATCGAGAGTCAGGATAGTAATTAAGAGCCGGCATTTGGTGGAAAAGCTGCTGTTAGTCGCCGGCCTGATCGGCATTGGTATCTGGGCTGGAGCTTATGTCAGCACCGCCGCCTTCCAAAGCTGGCAGAATTTCGCTTTCGAATGCCGGCTGCGGGGGACTACCCCAACCCTGGCGCACTATGTGGTCCATCAAGGGAAGCGGCTGGTGGCGGCGGAGGAAGCCTGGTGCGGAGTAGGACCCGAGCCATCGACTCTTCCCGCGCCGCCCATTGCGCCGCCTGCGCATGCAGCGCGGCGCATCCCGCATGACGGGTTAGTCGGCCGTCTCGTGATCCCACGCCTGCACCTGGGCGAAATTGTTCGCGAGGGAGACGGCCAACGCACGCTCAGCCTGGCCCTGGGCCACATCCCGGGGACAGCCCTCCCCGGCCAGGCTGGGAATGTCGGCGTGGCCGGCCACCGCGACACTCTGTTTCGGAGTCTCCGCTCAATCGAGACAAACGATCAGATCCAGTTTCAGACCCTGGATGGCAGTTATGACTACCGGGTGGAAAGCATTGAGGTCGTCAAACCGAACGACGTCCGCGTGTTAGCCCCGGGACGTTATCCCGAGCTGACCCTGGTTACCTGTTATCCGTTCTATTACGTGGGCGCCGCGCCCGATCGCTTCATCGTGAAAGCGCGACAGGTATCGCCATAGCTTGGCTTTCGCCCGGTCTTTCAGGATCGTCTCGCGCCGCCCGCGTGGGCCATGTGGTTTGACTCGCCGGCGGATGCGCTCACAGCGGGCTCCGGATGGATGCCCGCCAGCTCCGCGATCAGGTTTCCCGCCCAGCGCCGCCGGCCCCCCCGAACATGCAACCAAACAGTTGCTTTTTTAGCCCGAGCCGGGTTAATATGCAACCTGGAGGTTGCTCAAGATGGCTGACCGTATCGAGAAGCGTATCGAGCTCAAGGCGCCGGTCTCGCGGGTCTGGCGCGCCCTGACGGACTACCGCGAGTTTGGCGAGTGGTTTCGCGTGAAACTGGATGGCCCGTTTGTCCCGGGCCAGGTCTCGCGGGGCCACATCACCTACCCCGGCTATGAGCACGTAAAATGGGAGGCCGTGGTGCAGAAGATGGAGCCGGAACGGCTCTTTTCCTTCACCTGGCACCCTCATTCCGTCGACCTGAAAACCGATTACTCGAAGGAGACGCCCACGCTCGTCGAATTCAAGTTGGAGAAGACCGCCGCTGGCACGCTGCTTCTGCTCGCCGAGTCCGGCTTCGATAAGATCCCGAGCGATCGCCGTCTCGAAGCATTCCGCCGCAACGATGGCGGTTGGACGGAGCAGATGAAGAACATTGAAGGCTATGTCGCGCAAAAGCCGTAGCCGTAGTGCCGGCAAACGGAGGGCTCGTGCACCTGTCTTCGCCGCGCTGGGGGATGAAACGCGGCTATCGCTGGTCGCGAAGCTCTCCGTTGGCCGGCCTTGGTCGATTTCCCAGTTGACCGGAGGCTCTAGGCTCACCCGGCAGGCCATCACCAAGCATCTGCGCGTGCTGGAACGTGCCGGCATCGCGCACAGCGTCCGTGCCGGCCGCCAGAAGCTATTTGAATTCGATCCGGCGCCGATGGAAGAAATCAGGCAATATCTCGACCTCGTCTCCGAGCAGTGGGATCAGGCGCTGGCCCGGCTCAAGTCGTTTGTCGAAGACTGAGTCCCCGGAGCTTGCATGCTGACTTGTGCTGCGAGCCGAAACAGTTTCCAGGTAGCGAGGTTGCTTGCACCGAACTCTTTCTGCTGACAATTTCGTCATCGTGTGAAAATCGATCGCGAAATGATTCACCGCTCGCGCACAATCGGCTAACAACTTCTCACTCGACTGACGCTATTGACAATTTCGATTTAGGGCCCCTGCATCTTTTTATCGCCAATCCACCTGCTTTCGAGGGACAATAGAGTAGAGTATTTTTTAGCACTCTTGCGACGGCCCAGAACGGCTCCTGCTGAGGGTTATTGAGGTTATGTCATGACGAAGGCTATAGATATCACTGAACTTGTACTTAGGGACGGCCACCAGAGTCTGCTGGCCACGCGGATGGCGATGGAAGACATGGTTCCGGCCTGCGAGGATATCGACAAAGCGGGCTATTGGTCGGCCGAATGTTGGGGCGGCGCTACCTTCGACGCCTGCATTCGTTTCCTCAATGAAGACCCCTGGGAGCGCCTGCGCACGTTCCGCAAACTCATGCCCAACACGCGCCTGCAGATGTTGCTGCGCGGGCAGAACCTGCTCGGCTACCGGCACTACGAGGACACCGTGGTGGACCGCTTCGTGGAAAAGGCGGCGGCCAACGGCATGGATGTCTTCCGCGTGTTCGATGCGTTGAACGATATCCGCAACCTGCGGCGCGCGGTGGCGGCGGTGCAGCGCGCCGGCAAGCATGCCCAGGGCACCATCTGCTACACCGTCAGCCCGCTGCACACCATCACCGGTTTCGTCGAGATGGCGGAGCGGCTGCTGGAGCTGGGCTGCGATTCCATCTGCATTAAGGATATGGCCGCCCTGCTGAAACCGCAGCCGGCCTATGATCTGGTCAAGGGCATCAAGCAGGCCTGCGGTGAGGAAACGCGCGTCCACGTGCACGTGCACGCCACCACCGGCGTCACCATGGTGAGCCTGATGAAGGCCATCGAGGCGGGGGCGGATTGTGTCGATACCTCGATCAGCTCCCTCAGCCTGGGTCCCGGCCACAATCCGACTGAAAGCCTGATGGAGATGCTGGAAGGCACGCCCTATTCGACCCGCGTCGACAAGAAGCGGCTGCTGGCCATCAAGGCCCACTTCGACAAGATCCGCCCGCGCTACAAGGAATTCCTCTCCAACATTACCGGCGTGGACACGGAGATCTTCGACAGCCAGATTCCCGGTGGCATGATTTCCAACCTGGAAAGCCAGCTCAAGCAGCAGAAGGCGGGCGGCCGCATGAAAGAGGTGCTCGAGGAAGTGCCGCGGGTGCGCGAGGACGCGGGCTTCCCGCCGCTGGTCACGCCTTCCAGCCAGATCATCGGCACGCAAGCTGTTTTCAACGTGATGATGGGCCGGTATAAGGTGCTGACCGGCGAGTTCGCCGACCTGATGCTGGGCTACTACGGCGAAACGCTGGGCCGGCGCAACCGTCACGTGGTGGAGCAGGCCGCCAAACAGACCAACAAGCAACCGATCAGCACCCGCCCGGCGGATCTGCTGAAGCCGGAATGGCAGGAACTGCGGTCGGCGGCGCTGGCGCTCGATGGCTGCAACGGGTCGGACGAAGACGTGCTTACCTACGCGATGTTTCCCGGCGTGGCGCCGAAGTTCTTCCCGGCACGCGCCAAAGGTCCCAAGAACCTGGGCAAGGATCCGGCGGCAGCGCCGGCGCCGGCCGCGGCTCCGGCGGCGGAAAACGGAAAAGGCCCCGTGAATACTACGGTTACTTACGACGTGAAGCTGAACGGCCACACGCACAAGGTAACGGTATCGCCGGCCTGAGCGCCGGCCGCGCCGCGCGGCGGCATCGAGAGGCATCGTAAGCCGGAACTACTCAAGCCCGGAACGACTCAAGCGAAGATACGAGAGCTCGAAATATGACCACGACAATGCAAGAGAAAGTCGAAGAGTTGAAGCGCCGGCGCGAGGCGGTAATGCTGGGCGGCGGGGCGGACAAGCTGGAGAAGCACCGCCACTCGGGGAAGCTGACCGCGCGCGAGCGCATCGAGGCGTTGGTCGACCAGTCGAGCTTCGAAGAGAATGGCCTGTTCGCCGAGCACCGCGCCACCATGTTCGGCATGGAAGGGAAGGTCATGCCGGCCGATGGCGTGGTGACCGGAGCCGCTTCCGTGGGTGGACGCCTGGTGCACCTGGCCAGCCAGGATTTCACCGTGGCCGGCGGCTCGGCCGGGGAGGTGCATTCCATCAAGGTCGCCGAAATCATGCAGCAGGCGCTCAAGACCGGCTCGCCGTTCGTGTTCATCAACGATTCCGGCGGCGCCCGCGTGCAGGAAGGCATCGACTCGCTGTCCGGCTACGGCAAGGTGTTCTACGCCAACGTGATGCTTTCCGGCGCGGTGCCGCAGATTTCGCTGATCTGCGGGCCCTGCGCGGGCGGTGCAGCCTACAGCCCGGCGCTCACCGATTTCATCATTCAGACTCGCCAGGCGCAGATGTTCATCACCGGACCGCAGGTGATCAAGCAGGTCACCGGAGAGACCGTTACCGCCGAGCAACTCGGCGGCCCGGAAGCGCACATGGTGAATTCGGGCGTGATCCACTTCATCGCCGAAAACGATCAGCACGCGGTGGCGCTTTGCCAGAAGCTGCTCAGCTTTCTGCCCGCCAACAACATGGAGGATCCGCCGCAGGTGGAAGGCGATGCCAGCGTGGATCCCAACCCGGCGCTCGAAGAAATGGTGCCGGTGGATGGCAAGAGAGCATACGACGTTCGCAAGGTGATTCTGGCGGTGGTGGACTTCGGCGATTTTCTCGAGGTGCAGTCCGGCTTCGCGCAGAACATCATCATCGGGTTCGCGCGGGTGAACGGCCGCACGGTGGGAGTGATCGCCAACCAACCGGCGGTGAAAGCGGGCGCGCTGGATATCGACGCTTCCAGCAAAGCTTCGCGCTTCATCCGCTTCTGCAACGCGTTTAATATCTCCCTGCTTACGTTCGTGGACGTGCCGGGTTTTCTGCCGGGAGTGAAGCAGGAACACGGCGGCATCATTCGCCACGGCGCCAAGATGCTGTTTGCGTATTCGGCGGCCACGGTTCCCAAGATCACGGTGATTCTGCGCAAGTCTTATGGAGGCGCCTACCTGGCGATGTGCGGCAAGGACCTGGGTGCGGACCGCGTATTCGCCTGGCCCACCGCGGAAGTGGCCGTGATGGGTGCGGAGGGCGCGGCGGAGATCGTGTTCCGCAAGGAAATTCAGGAAGCCGAGGACAAGGCCGCGCGCCGCACGGAGTTGATTGCGCGTTACCGCGAGGCGTTTTCCAATCCTTACGTGGCTGCAGGGCGCCGCCTGGTGGACGCGGTGATTGAGCCGGCGCTGACCCGCCGCCACGTGGCGCGCGCGCTCGAATATCTCGGCACCAAGCGGGAGCTGCGCCCGCCCAAGAAGCACGGCTTGATGCCGCTGTAGGGAGAGGGCGAAGATGGCGACCAAGATTAAGACCAGCGACCTGGAAAGTCTGATACGTGATATCCGCGCGCAACTGGCCGCGCTGGTGGAGCGGGTGGCGCACCTCGAAGCCGTGGCCGTGGCTGCGGCCACCACCGAAGTTGAGCAGGAAGCCCCGCCACAAAAAGCGCCGGCGGCAGCGGAAGCGCCGGCCGGCCCCGAGCCGATCGGCGAAGAAGAGTTGCTGGCCATTTCCGCCGCCCTGGCCGCCTATTTCGGCGTGCGGGTGCACGTGCGGCAAATCCGCCTCATCAGCTCGTCGGCCTGGGCCCAGCAGGGGCGCGTCTCGATCCAGGCCTCGCACAGACTTCATTAGGCAGGACCCTTTTTGTGAAGCTAACCATTAAGATCGATCAGAAGACTTACGAAGTGGAAGTGGAAGCCGCCGAAGCGGACGCTCCCAGCCAGCCGCCGCGCGGCTATGTGATGGAATCGGCGCCGGTGCGCGTTCCGGCAGCGCCGCCGGCGGCGCCGCCCGCGCCGTCGGGCGCGGTGAACGAAGAGAAGGTGTGCCGCAGCCCGGTTTCCGGCAACGTGGTGCGGGTGATGGCGCACGCGGGCCAGAGCATCCAGGTAGGCGATGTGCTGCTGGTGCTCGAGGCCATGAAGATGGAAACCAATATCACCGCTCCGGTTTCCGGCAAGCTGGCCGCCGTCAAGGTCAACGCCGGCGAAAGCGTTCAGTCCGGACAGGTGGTCGTTGAATTTGAGTAAGCGGAGTTCGAATCCATGCATCCCGAATTGAAACAAATACCCGGTTTTCTGTTTTTCGACCACGTGGCGGTCTCGGTGCGGCCCGGCGAGCTGGAAGCGCACGTCGCGGCGTATGAGGCGCTCGGCTTCCGCGAAGTGCACCGCGAGGACGTGCTCGGCTCCGACCAGGTTCGCGAGGTCCTGCTGCAGGTGGGCGACGGTCCCAACCTGGTGCAACTGCTCGAGCCGTTGACGCCCGAGTCGCCGGTCTCCAAGCAGATCGAAAAGAACGGAGGCCGCGGCGGCCTGGCGCACATTGCGCTGCGTGTTTCCGGCATTCAGCAGGCCTTCGACTACTTGCGGGGAAAGGGATTCAAGATCATCGACAAAGCGCCGCGCAAGGGCTCGCGCGGCACAACGGTTTTCTTCATCCATCCCAAAACCACCGAAACCGCCGCGTTCGGCTATCTGATCGAGGTGGTCGAGGAGGGCAGCCATGCCTGAGGATCTTCCCGGCGCCGAGATTCTGCACCTCGGCCAGGATTTCCCGCCGGTTCCCACCGCCGTCTGGGAGGCGGCCATCGCCAAGGACCTGAAGGGCGCCGACTACGAGAAAAAGCTGGTCTGGCGCACCGACGAAGGTCTCGCGCTGCGGCCGTACTATCGCGCCGAAAATTTGGCCGGCCTCGAAGCGCAAACCCAAAGCGCGCCGGGGCAGTTCCCCTTTGCGCGCGGCAGCGGGAAAGCGTTCGAGTGCGCCGACGCGGCGCCCTCCGGCGTCAACGTGATTCGCGCCGACGAACTGGCGGAAGCCGGCGGCAACGCCGTCCAGCAGCTCGGCTACGCGCTGGCCGCGGGCGTCGAGCGCCTGGCCGCGCTTGCGCAAGCGGGCACGGTGGACCATGCCGCGCGCTCCATCGAATTTGTTTTCGCCGTCGGATCGACTTATTTCCTCGAGATCGCCAAGCTGCGCGCAGCACGGCTGGTTTGGGCGCAAGCAGTTGCGGCGTTCCAGCCGGCGGACCTGAATTGCGCGCTGGCACGCATCCATGTCCGCACCACCCGTCTCAACAAGAGCGTCTACGACCACTACACCAACCTGCTGCGCGTCACCACCGAAGCGCTGGCGGCGGCGGTTGGCGGCTGCGACCGGTTAACCGTCGAGCCGTTCGGCTTCGACAAGCACCTGGCGGTGAACGTCGGACGCATCCTCGAACACGAAGCGCATGTCGACGCGGTGGCCGATCCGGCCGGCGGCTCCTATTACATTGAGACCCTCACCGATTCGCTGGCCCGCGCGGCGTGGAAGCTTTTCCAGCGGGTGGAAGCCGCGGGCGGTTACAGCCAGGCGGTCGAATCGGGCGCCATCGCGCGTGCGTTGGCGGAAAGCCGCGCCCGGCTCGAGAAGGCCGTGGCATCGCGCCACCGCACGCTGGTAGGCGTCAACAATTATCCCGACCTCAACGAGAAAACAGCGGACGCTTCAGCGCCGGCCGAAAGCAACGCGGCCTTTCCCGCCTTCCGCCTGGCGGAGGCATTCGAAAAAATCCGCCGCCGCACCGAACGTCATGCGGCCAAAACCGGCCGCGTCCCCAACGTGCTATTGCTCAAACGCGGCGACCTCAAAATGCGCGTGGCGCGCGCCAATTTCAGCCGCAACTTTTTCGGCTGCGCCGGCTTCGGCGTCACCGAGGCCGAAGAGCTCGCCGCCGCCGCCGATTTGATCGTGCTCTGCAGCTCCGATGCGGAATATCTCGCGCTGGCGCAGGAAGTGTGCCCGGCTGCCCGCGTGCCGGTGATCGTGGCGGGCAATCCGAAAGAGCAGATCGACGCGCTGAAGGGCGTCGGCGTGGCGGGCTTCATTCATATGCAGAGCGACGCCGTCCAAACCCTCACCGAGTGGCAAAAGCGGCTGGGGATGGAGGAATAGCGATGAAACCGGACTTTTCGAGAATCGATTACCAGCCGAAAGCCGGGGCCGCTGCCACCCCGCCCGCGCCCGGCAACGAATGGATGACGGCGGAGCGCATCGCGGTGAAGCCCTGGTATACGGCCGGCGATCTCTACGCCATGGAGCACCTCGAGTACGCCGCCGGCGTGCCGCCGTTTCTGCGCGGGCCGTACTCCACCATGTACGCCCTGCAGCCGTGGACCATTCGCCAATACGCGGGCTTCTCCACCGCCGAAGAATCGAACGCGTTTTACAGGCGCAATCTCGCCGCCGGCCAGAAGGGCCTTTCGGTGGCATTCGATCTGGCCACCCATCGCGGCTACGATTCCGATAACGAGCGCGTGGTGGGCGATGTCGGCAAAGCCGGCGTGGCGATCGACTCCGTCGAAGACATGAAGATTCTCTTCGACCAGATCCCGCTGGGCCAGATGTCGGTTTCCATGACCATGAACGGCGCCGTGCTGCCGGTGATGGCGTTCTACATCGTCGCGGCCGAAGAGCAGGGCGTGAAGCCGGAGCAACTCACCGGCACCATTCAGAACGACATTCTCAAAGAGTTCATGGTCCGCAACACGTACATCTATCCGCCGGCGCCTTCGATGCGGATCATCGGCGACATCTTCCGCTACTCGGCGGGGCGGATGCCGAAGTTCAACTGCATTTCGATCAGCGGCTACCACATGCAGGAAGCCGGCGCGACCGCCGATATCGAGCTTGGCTACACCCTGGCCGATGGCGTGGAATACGTGCGCACGGGCATTGCCGCCGGCCTCGATATCGATGCGTTCGCGCCGCGGCTCAGCTTCTTCTGGGGCATCGGCATGAACCACTTCATGGAGATCGCCAAGCTGCGGGCGGCGCGCGTGCTATGGGCCAAGCTGATTCACGGGTTCGGCCCGAAGAATCCGAAGTCGATGGCGCTGCGCACGCATTCGCAGACTTCCGGCTGGAGTCTCACCGCGCAGGATGCGTTCAACAATGTGGCGCGCACGGCCGTAGAAGCGCTGGCCGCGGTGCTGGGGCACACCCAATCGCTGCACACCAACGCGCTCGACGAAGCCATCGCGCTGCCCACGGATTTTTCCGCCCGCATCGCGCGCAACACGCAAATCTACCTCCAGCAGGAAACCGGCATCACGCGCGCCGTGGATCCCTGGGCCGGCAGCTATTACGTGGAGAGCCTGACCCATGAGCTGATGCACAAGGCGTGGCATCATATTCAAGAGGTCGAAAGTCTGGGCGGCATGGCCAAGGCGATCGAAACCGGCATCCCGAAGATGCGGATTGAGGAGGCGGCCGCGCGCCGCCAGGCCCGCATCGATTCCGGCCGCGAAATCATCGTCGGCGTGAACCAATATCAGACCGGCCGCGAAGAACACATTGACACACGCGAAGTGGATAACGGCGCGGTTCGCGATTCGCAACTGCGGCGCCTGAGGCAGGTGCGCGCGGCGCGCGACAGCCGCGCGGTGCAGGAAGGCTTGGCCGCTTTGACGGCCAGCGCCGCGAGCGGCGAAGGCAACCTGCTCGAACTGGCGATTCAGGCGGCGCGCGCGCGCGCCACGCTGGGCGAGATTTCGACCGCGCTGGAAAAGGCGTTCGGCCGCTATCAGGCCGTCAACCGAACGATTTCGGGCGTTTATTCCTCCGAGAGCCAGGCCGATCCCGAATTTCAGAAAGCCCGCCGCATGGCGGACGAATTCGGCAAGGCTGAAGGACGCCGCCCGCGCATCCTGGTCGCCAAGATGGGCCAGGACGGCCACGACCGCGGCGCCAAAGTGATCGCCACCGCGTTCGCCGATCTCGGCTTCGATGTCGACGTCGGGCCGCTGTTCCAGACCCCGCGCGAAGCAGCCCGCATGGCGGTGGAAAACGACGTCCACGTGCTCGGCGTATCGAGCCTGGCGGGCGGCCACAAAACGCTGGTGCCGGAAGTGATCGCCGAGCTGCGCAAATTCGGCCGCGACGACATCCTGGTTTTCGTCGGCGGCGTGATTCCGCCGCAGGATTACGATTACCTGGAGCGCTCCGGCGTGGCCGGCGTGTTCGGTCCCGGCACGGTGATCCCGGTGTGCGCGCAGAAAATTCTGCATGCGCTGATGGGTACCGTCCGTGCGGCGTAGTCAGGTAGGACAGACGATCGGTTTCTGTCGTCTGTCGAGGTTTTGTGCCTCGGCGAGCCATGACAGACCGCAAAAACCGATGGTCCGTCCTACCCCACAGCGCGAGTCAAACTGATGCCGCCTAGCTCCACTCATCACCGGCGCACCCGCCTCCCGCTCGAACGCTACACCGAGGGCATTCTGCGCGGCGACCGCGTCACCCTGGCGCGCGCCATCACGGTGGTGGAAAGCGATCTTCCGGCCGATGGCGAACTGGCGGCGCGGCTGCTCGATGCCATTCTGCCCTCCACCGGCAAATCGCGGCGCGTCGGCATCACCGGCGTCCCGGGCGTAGGCAAGAGCACGTATATCGACGCGCTGGGCATGCACCTGATTCGCGACCGCGGCGAGCGCGTGGCCGTGCTCAGCGTCGATCCCTCGAGCCCCATTTCGGGTGGCAGTATCCTCGGCGACAAGACCCGCATGGAGCGCCTCAGCGTGGAGAACCGGGCTTTCATTCGCCCATCGCCCGCGCGCGGCCACCTGGGCGGCGTTGCGCGCCGCACGCGCGAAACCATTCTGCTGTGCGAGGCCGCCGGCTTCGAAAACGTGTTGGTGGAAACGGTGGGCGTGGGCCAGTCGGAGACCGCGGTCCGCTCGATGACCGATTTCTTTCTGTTGCTGATGCTTGCCGGCGCCGGCGACGAACTGCAGGGCATCAAGCGCGGCATCATCGAAATGATCGACGGCATGGTCATCAACAAGGCCGACGGCGACAACAGGCGCAAGGCCGAACGCGCTCGCGTGGAATTCTCAAGCGCGCTGCACCTGTTCCCCGCTTCGGCCGATGGCTGGGCGCCGCGCGTGCTCACCTGTTCGGCCCTCCACGGCGAAGGCGTGAGCGAAAGCTGGGACATGGTGCTCGAGCACCGCCAGAAGCTCGCCGCGTCCGGCCACCTGGCGGCGCGGCGCAGCGGGCAGGCGCTCGAATGGATGCGCGAGCTGGTTTCGATCGCGCTCGAAGATTCTTTCCGCGGGCACGCGGCCGTGGCGGCGAGGCTGCCGCGCCTGGAAGAGGCGGTCAGCCGCGGGCAGGTGACGCCGTTCGCCGCCAGCCGCGAGTTGCTGCACATTTATCGGTCGCAGGAGAAATAGTCTGTCATGTCATTTTCGTTTCCCTGGCTGACGGCGGAAGAGGCCGCCAGCCGCATTCAGCACGGCCAGACGGTAGGTTTCAGCGGGTTCACCCCGGCCGGCGCGCCCAAGGCCATTCCGCTCGAAGTTGCCAGGCGCGCCCGGCACGAACACGAAGCGGGCCGCGAGTTTCAGATCGGCGTGCTGACCGGCGCGTCCACTGGAGCGTCGCTTGACGGCGCGCTGGCCGAAGCCAACGCCATCAGCTTCCGCACGCCCTACCAGTCGAACGCGGCGCTGCGCGCGCAGATCAATAAGGGCGAAACTCGTTTCGTCGATATGCACCTCTCGATGCTGCCGCAGATCGTGCGCTACGGCTTCTTGGGCCCGGTGGATTGGGCGGTGGTGGAAGCCTGCGATATCACGTCGGGCGGCGGCATCGTCCTCAGCAGTTCGGTGGGCGCGGCCCCGACCTTCCTCGGGCGCGCCGCAAAAGTGCTGATCGAGCTCAACCGGCGGCATCCGCCTTCCCTGCTCGGCATGCACGACGTCTACGAACCGGCGGACCCGCCGCATCGCCACGAGATCCCCATCTACCACGCCTCGGACCGCATCGGCTCGCCGCTGGTGACGGTGGCACCATCGAGGATCGTCGGCGTGGTGGAAACCGATCTCGACGATGAGTGCGCTCCGTTCAGCCCGCCGACGCCGGCGACGGAACAGATCGGCCAGAACGTCGCCGAGTTTCTGGTGGCCGAAATGCGCGCCGGCCGCATCCCCAAGGAGTTCCTGCCGCTGCAATCGGGCGTGGGCGATGTCGCCAACAGCGTGCTGGGCGCGCTCGGGCGCTTGCCCGAAATCCCCGCTTTCGAAATGTACACCGAGGTGCTGCAGGATTCGGTGGTCGATCTCCTCGAAAGCGGACGCTGTCTCTTCGCCTCAACCTGCGCGCTGACGCTGAGCCCGCCGGCCATGCGCCGCATCGTCGGTCAGCTCCATCTCTTCCGTCCGAAGATCCTGATGCGCCCGCAGGAAATTTCCAATCATCCCGAAGTGGTGCGCCGCCTGGGCGTCATTTCGATGAACACCGCCATCGAAGTGGACTTGTTCGGCAACGTCAACTCGACCCACGTGATGGGCAAGCAGATGATGAACGGCATCGGCGGCTCGGGCGATTTCACGCGCAACGCGTATCTGTCGATCTTCAGTTGCGCCTCCACCGCCAAGGGCGGCAAGATCTCCACTATCGTTCCGTTGGTGACTCACGTCGATCACAGCGAGCATTCGGTGCAAGTCATAATTACCGAGCAGGGCGTGGCCGATCTGCGCGGCCAGGACCCACACGCCCGCGCGCGCCTCATCATCGAGAATTGCGCCCACCCGCGCTATCGCCTGCAACTGCTCGAATATATCGACCTGGTCAAGCAGGGCCACACGCCGCAATCCCTGAGCCGCGCCTTCGCCATGCACCGCCAGTTCGCCCGCACCGGCGACATGGGCGGGATTAAGTGGGAGGATTGGGCCTAATTTGTGGCGCAGGCTGTCCAGCCTGCAGAGCCGAGTTATCTCGGCTTTTCTTGTTCTTTCTTTGCCGTGTAGCCCTTCGGTCCGTAGGAACCGGGTGGGACTCGTAACATTGGAGTTGTCCGGCGCAGCGCCGAATGGATCCGAGCCGGTTGCTCCGGCCAAGGAGCACGGCCTCCACGCAATTCAGTCACGCCCCTTCGCATTTTTTCTCCCTCGCATTGCCAGTCACTTACATCGCATTTCCCACCCAACCTACATCCGCCCCGGTTACACTCAAATCGGATAGAGGCAGCGTGGCCCACTCCGCGCTGCCGCAACAGCTTTCTCCCCGGCCGGGGAACGTTGCACTCAGGTGGTACTGAACTTCCGGCGCCCCTTAAAGGCATGCGGGGTCCCCTACGGGTAGGACTCCCGACGGAAGACTTTGGATTCTGGAATCCATCACCGCCAGCGGTATACGGATAGCTATGATTGCCGCCCGCCGGATATCAGAGGGTAAGGAACGAATCGACCTGATATTGTCCGCCATACAGCGGGCTCACATCAACGTAGTTTCTACTCGAATCATTGGGTGGCCGTACGCACGGCGATAAGTCCGAAGCCCGGCCACCCGCAACGTCTCACTCCTTTTCCTCATTCCTCCCAGGCGCAGTGTCTCCAAACCACCCCTGCTCATTCTTCGCGCAACGAAACTGCTGGATCGACCCGTGCGGCGCGGCGGGCGAGCGCCGGATCACGCGCAGGCCGTGACGCGCGTCCTGGGCGAGTGCGTTCAACCAGGGCTTACGATGCACCATGTGGGCGCCGCGAGCCGATTACTTTCTTTCGAAGGGCGTTTTCAGGCGTTGTTCCACCCACTGTTGATCGATTGTCATATGGTACTGGTCGTGCTGCATGCTGGGTGATCCCGGCACCTGGAGCGCTTCCCGGTATCGCGCGATCGCTTCGGCCCGGCGTCCGAGCAGATCGAGCAAATGCCCCTGCCAAACCAGAGCCGCGAAGCGGAAGTCGCCCGGCTCCAACTGCTTCATTATTTCGAGCGCTTGCGGATAATATCGGCCGTCGTACAACATCAAGCCCAGCTTCAACAGGCCCATCGGGGCGTCAATCTTCGCCTCCCGGGTTTGTCGGTACAACTCGAGCGCCGCATCGCCAGCGCCCTCCCAGGGCAATTGCTCGATCTTCGCCATCAACTTCGTCTTTGTCAAAGGCGCCTGAACCAAGACCACTGCCGAGTCGGGCTCGATGACCACCTCCTTGAGTGGCGTCTTGGCACGGAACCGCAGAACGTCGATGTCGGCCAGGCGCTCCGTCCGGGCGCGCTGCTCGGATCCGTCCTCGAACCGGGCCGCGACCGTAACCGGCATCCGCATCTCTCCCTCTCGCTTAATCTGTATGCGGCAGTCGAAGGCTCCGCCCGTCTGCGAACATTCCTTGCCTGCGACGCTGTACGCGGCGCTGTCCGACGAGCGCGCCCACTCCTCGAAAAACCAATCGAGATCCTGTCCGCTCTCGATTTGCGCGATCCGCTGGAACTCGCGCCAGCCGAGTTGTTTCCCCGCGTACTCGTTCAGGCAGCGCCGATAGAGGCGTTCGAACGTCTCCGTCCCGATGACGGACTCGAGCGCATCGAGAAAAGCTGCGCTCTTGCCGTGGGTCACCGTATTGTTGAAATCCCATTGAATCGCCGATTCCTGCTCTTCCGTAATGTCCATCGTGGTGTCGTAGCCTTGCATCACCCCGCTGACGTAGCTTGCTTGCAGCATTCCGGCGTCGGCAATGCCGTGGGCCCTTCTATACTCCCGGTCGGCGTGGATTCCCAGCCCGACCATCAGCCAGGAAAGCGAATCTGAGCCCTGGGCCAGCACATGATCGCCCCAATACATGTGGCCGATTTCGTGGGCTGTGATCCAGCGCCAGAACGCCTCCGGTCTCTCGGCCATGCGCTGTTGACCGTGCACGACGACCAAACCGGAAGCCGCCGGATAACCTCCGGCCGGGTAATCCATGCCGGGCACAATGGCGAGTGAGCGGTGTGGATAGAGGCGGAAACGCTCCCGATAGAATCCGATGACATCGACGGCAGTCTTAAGCAGCAGTTCGGCGCAGGGCCGACCCTGCTTGGTGAAAACGGCGCGAACTCGCACGTCGCCTGCGTCAGCCTCGGCGCTCTCGTAGCCCTTCCCCACAAACAGACCGAAAGCGCGGGCGCCCACGGCTCTGTATATGCCTGCGGCCGGATCGTAACGTCCGCTCGTCGCAACCGTGTACCCCTCTGGTGCGCGGAGGCGAACGTCGTAATCGTCCAGCGTGCCGAAACCCCACCAGAGGCGAGGGCTCAAGGCGGAAGTGATTGCGCTTCCGGTGCGTGGACTGAGCTTCCAGGGCGCGCCAAACTCGACCGAAAGCTCAAGGTCGCCGTCAGGCTGGACATCCTGAGGGAGGTCGAAGAGGGCTACCCTCTGCTGGCCGGGCGTGCGTTCGACGACAACGCGGTTCGTCCGCACACGCAGCACGTCGCCGAACCATGCCAGCGCGATCCGGCCGATGGGCCGGCCACTATCGTTGCGAAACCGAATCGTCTCGGTTCCTTCGAGGCGCGAAGAATCGGGGACGAAGCTGACGTCGACGGAGTAGTGCGCCCGCGGCGGCACCACGGGGGCCCAGAACTGGGTCCGCGCGAAGGCGATTGCCGCGAAGAGAAAAACAGGCCCGCATTTTCGCATGATCCATTCGTACATCGCGGTGACGGAGTACGCAAGGGCAACCGGGTGTGCGAAGGGGGAAATAGAGAGCGCACGGGCAAGCGGCGCGCCAGACATCGGTGGGGTATGCTTTAGCTTGCCCATGTGACCAGGAAGCGTGCGCCATTACTTCATTGCGACGAGCGCTGGCGCGGGTTTCCCGTATAATGTGATTTTCCTTCATGCCTGACCTTGCGAGTGCCGCTGCTGGGGCCGCTCCGGTGGTTTCCACATCGCGGGAGCGCCGGTTCGCCATCTTTGCCTGGGCGGTGCTGGCATATAATCTCGCGGTGATTTTGTGGGGCGCCTATGTGCGCGCCACGGGCTCCGGAGCCGGTTGCGGCAATCACTGGCCGCTGTGCAACGGCCCGGTCACGCCGCAGACTCCGGCGGGGGCGACCATCATCGAATTCACCCACAGGGTGACCAGCGCGCTCGACCTGGCGCTGGTAGCGGCGCTGGTGGTGTGGGCCTATCGCTTGTATCCGAAGCCGCACCGCGTGCGGCTCGGGGCGACGCTATCGGCTATTTTTCTGGTGACGGAAGCACTGCTGGGCGCGGCCCTGGTGCTGCTCAATCACGTCGCCCGCAATGCTTCGTCGTCGCGCGCGTGGTCGCTATCGGCGCACCTGATCAACACGCTCACGCTGCTGGCTTCGCTTGCGCTGACCGCCTGGTGGGGCATGGGCCGGCCGGCTGTGCGCCTGCGCGGGCGCGCGGCGTGGATGGCCGGCCTCACGCTGGGGGTGTTTGCGGTGCTGGGAGTGAGCGGCGCGATTGCCGCGCTCGGCGACACGCTCTTCCCGGCGAGTTCGCTGGCCGCCGGATTCGCGCGGGATTTCGACCCGTCGGCAAACCTGTTCGTGCGCCTGCGCGTGTGGCACCCGCTGATTGCCGCAGGCGCCGGCGTGTGGGTGCTCTATTACGCGTTGGCAGCGATCCCGGCGTTCGCAGCCGGCGGTCTGGGGCGGCGCCTGTCGTACGCTGTGCTGGCGCTGCTGGGCTGCCAACTGGCGGCGGGCGCCATCAACCTGCTGCTGCTCGCCCCGGTGGCGATGCAACTGGTCCACCTGCTGCTGGCCGATCTGCTCTGGATCGCGCTGGTGCTGGTTTCCGCCGAGCGGCTGCGGGCTTGAACGGAGGAATTGTAGTGGTCATTTTTGACGATGCATGTCCCAAAAGCGGACGGCAGCATCCTAAATTGCAGTTGTAAACACGTCCACTCAGCCTGGCAAGTTACGTGCATGAGGCTATGGGTATGGTCCAGGACTTTCGCCATACGCTCCGGGTTTTGCGAGGAAGCCCAGGCGTTACCGCGGCCGCCCTGGCGGCGCTGGCCCTCGGTACCGGCGCCAACACCGCCATTTTCGGCCTGATGGATACCGTCCTGCTGCGTCCGCTGCCCTATCCCCACGCGGACCGTCTGATGTCGGTGGACGCCACCGAAAAAGGGCGCGCGATGGCGGCTACCTCCTGGCCTATGTTCCGCGACTGGCAAGAGCAGACCCGTGTCTTCGAGCGCCTGGCCGGGTACACAGCCGATTCGGCGAATCTCACCGGGAGCGGCGAACCGTTGCGGGTGAATGCCGCCCAGGTTTCGCCGGAGATGTTTCCCGTCCTCGGCGCATCACCCCTGGCCGGGGCGCTCGGCTCCAACGCGCAGAGCGCGGTCCTCAGCTACGGCTTCTGGATGCGGCGCTTCGGCGGTGAGCGTCAGGCGCTGGGCCGCACACTTATTGTGGATGGCAAGCCCTACTCAGTGGCCGGCGTTCTTGGCAGTGACTTCCGCTTCCCGAGATGGAGCTGGATGGAGGAGCCGGACATTTACCTCCCGCTCGAGCCTAGCCCCAACCGCCGCATGCATTACGTGCGTGTGATCGGGCGGCTCAAACCCGGCGTGACCGTGGCTCAGGCGAAGGCGGATATGGATCTGATCTCCGCCGCCATCGAACGTGCCTACCCCACACTGAATCGCGGAGAAGGGGCAGCGATTATTCCGCTCCACGAAGAGCTCACGGGTGGAACGCGGAAGACACTGACGGCCTTCGGCGCAGCAGCGTTTCTGGTCCTTCTGATCGCCTGCGCCAACGTTTCCAATCTGCTGTTAAGCCAGGCCATGCGGAGGCGGCGGGAAATCGCCATCCGCTCGGCGCTCGGCGCCAGTCGGGCGCGTCTTGTCATGCAGTTCCTGGCAGAGAGTCTGGTGCTTGCAACCTGTGGTGGAGCGGTCGGAGTTTTGTTGGCGACCTGGGGAATGCCGCTCCTGGTCAGGGCCGCGCCGGCGCACACCCAGCTCAGCACGCGCCTCGCCATGGGCGGCCTGGGACTGAACTGGGCCGTGCTTGGCTTCGCGGTGGCGCTGTCGTTCGTTGCCGCCGCGGTGTCCGGCATCCTGCCGGCCTGGCGGGCATCACGCTTGGATGGCAGCGCACAGCATCTGGGCAGTCGCGGCGAGCGAGGAGAGAGGACCCGGGGTATTCTCATCACGGCGGAGGTGGCGCTTTCGCTAGTGTTGCTGGCAGGCGCCGGCCTGCTCATGAAGAGCTTCTTCCGGCTGCTGGCAGTCGATCCCGGATTCAACGTGCAAGGGCTTCTCACCATCGGAATGGAGCTGCCCGAGAATAAGTACCCAGAGGTAGAACAAAGGGCGGAGTTCGTGAAAAGCGTGCTGGGCCGGCTCGAAAGCATTCCGGGAGTTCGCGCCGCGGCGGCCATCAACGTCATGCCTCTTACTAAAACCAGTTCCTGGAATTCGTTCCACCTTCCGGGCTCCTCGCAGGAGATCGGCGAAGCCGGCTTCCGGGCTGTGACTCCGGGGTATTTCGAGGCGATGGGGATTCCGCTTGTCCGCGGGCGGTTTCCGGTGCGCGGCGACAGCGCCGTGGGCGTCATCAACCAGTCGATGGCCCGACGCTACTGGCCGCATGAGGATCCGGTGGGCAAGGCGATTGAAACTCCGCGAGTCGTCACCGTCCGGACAGCGCAAGGGTGGGATATGCGATTCATCCCGACACAGTTTCGCATCGTGGGCATTGTGGGCGACATTCGCCACCTGGCGCTGGAGGATGGCCCGCAGCCGGAGATGTTCCTGCTTTACTCGCAGATGGCGACCAGCGATTTCACGTTCCTTCTGCGCAGCTCGGTCGACCCCATGGCCCTCGCGCACGCCGCACGGAAGGAAATCTGGGCGGTGGACCACGATCAGCCATTGGCCGCGGTCCGCACGATGGACGAACTGATCGGCCAGGATGTGGCTGGTCGCCGTTTCGTACTGCTGCTCCTGATCGTGTTCGCGGCGCTTGCGGTAACGCTTGCCGCGGCGGGCATCTTTGCGGTCATTTCGCATGCGGTGTCTCAACGCACACGCGAGATCGGCATCCGCATCGCGCTTGGGGCGGATGCGCCGTCCGTAATCCGCACGATGGTCCGGCAAACGATGCTGTGGATCGGCGCAGGGCTGTTTCTTGGCGCAGGCGGCGCGCTGGCGGCCGGGCGGCTGTTGAATAGCTATCTGTTCGCGGTCCAGCCCCGGGATCCGGCGGCCCTGGGCATGTCCGTGGCCGGACTGGCAGCCGTTGCGGTATTGGCGGCATTTATTCCGGCTCGAGGCGCGGCGCGGATAGATCCTGCGATAACGCTTCGTTACGAGTAACGCGACCCGGCGACTCCGTCCGACAAGCGCGGGACTCTATCAATACGGGCGGCGGAAGCATCGTGTCCGCCGATATATCAGGTGTCCGACCGGATGCAGGGTCGTCTCACGGGAGTTCCAAGAAGATGCGCCTGCAAGCGGGCGTTGGCAGGCCGAAGCCCGCCCCACCAATGCAAGCAAACAGCTTGTTGATGGTAGCGCTGAGACTCGCGATCGTGCAGGCAGGCAAGCCTGTTCTACGTGCGGCCCATCAATCTTCTGCGCAGCAGATCGAGCGCCATCTGGGTGGTGAAGACGCGGATGCGGGTGCGGTCGCCGAGAAACTGGCGATGGAAGGCGACGGTCTTTTCGGGATCAGCCAGCGCCACATAGACCGCGCCCACCGGCGCTGCTTTCTCGTCGGAATCGGGGCCGGCCACGCCGGTGACGGCCAGGGCGTAGGTGGCATTGGTGCGGCGGCGGGCGCCGGCCGCCATGGCTTCGGCGGTCTCGCGGCTTACGGCGCCAAAGTGGGCCAGAAGCTGCGGGTCGACACCGAGCAGTTCCACCTTCATGGCATTCGAATAGGCAATGAAGCCTCCCACGAAATAGCGTGAGCTGCCGGGGACTGTGGTGAAACGCTCGCCGAGCATGCCGCCGGTCAGGCTTTCCGCCACGGCCACAGTGGCGTGGGCCTTGTGCAACGCCTCGCCGACCACCACTTCGAGCGGATCGCCATTGCGGGAGTAGACCTTGTCGCCCAGCAGCGCTTCGATGGGCGCGCCCACTTCGGCCAGCAGCGCTTCCGCCTCGCCCACGCTGGCGCAGCGGGCGCGCAGGTGCACTTGAATATCGCCGTTGCCGGCCAGGATGGTGGTGACCGGGTTGAGGTACTTTTTGTAGACCGGAGAGATGAGCTGATCGAGATCGGATTCCGGCATCCCGGTGACGCGCAGCAGCAGGGTGCGGATGGCCTGGGCCGGCACGATGCGGCGCAGGCGCGGCAGGCATTGTCGCTCGAACATCGCCTTCAGCTCGTGCGGCGGCCCGGGCAGCAGCATCGCCACGCCGCCCGATTCTTCCACCCACTGGCCGGGCGCGGTGCCGCGGTCGTTGAGGAGCACATCGGCGCCCTCGATGACGAACGCCTGCCGCTGGTTCACCTCCGCCATTTTTCGCTTCATATGCGCGAAGCGTGCTTCGAGCTGGGCGGCGATTTCGGGGTGGAAGACCAGCTTGCGGTCGAGCGCCAGGGCCACGGCTTCGCGCGTGACATCGTCTTCGGTCGGCCCCAGCCCGCCGGAGAGAATCACGATGGGCGAGCGCGAAAGGGCCGCGCGCACGGCTTCCGCCAGGCGATCGCGGTCGTCGCCGATCACGGCCTTGGCGGTGACCTCCACGCCCAGGTTGTTGAGCTCGGCGGTGAGGTAGAGCGAATTGGTGTCGACGCGCTTCGCGGTGAGCAGTTCGGAGCCGGCTGCGATGATCTCGGCGTTCATCAGTAGAGAGGCAGACCCTTGATACCAACGTCGACGCGGTAGAGCGCATTGGTGGTGGCCACCACCAGCGCGCGCGACGGCGCGAAGGCCAGACCGGTGATGCCTGGCCCGGACAGGAACAGCTCGGCCTCGCGTTCCGGCGTCACGCGCACCACGCCCCTGCGGCCGCCGATGGAAGCCGCCACGTACAAGTTGCCGCTTTCGTCGAACGCCAGACCCTGCGGCCGGCCCAGGCCACGATAGAAGGTCTCCACTTCGCCGTGATCGGCGACACGGTAGATGCAATCGAAGCTGGAGGTGGTGGGGCCAGTGACGTACAGGTAGCCGTCGGGACCGAATGCCAGGTGGTAGGCGGCGATGGAGGGCTCGATGGTGGCGAAGACGAAGACCTGCCGCTCGGGATTGATCTTGAAGACGGTCCCGCTGCGGTCGCCGACGTACAGGTTGCGCTGGCGGTCGAAGGCGATGCCGGTGGCAACGCCCATGCCTTCCACGTACACCGTCACATTGCCGGTGGGCGTGGCCTGGTAGATGAAGCCGTCGTAGCGGCTGGAAATGTAGAGCAGCCCTTCGGAATCCAGCGCCAGGCCGGTGGCGTTCATGAGGTCGTTGAGGAACGGCTTCATGTTGAAGTTGAGGTCGATCTTGTAGACCGCCACCGGCACCTTCTGCCCGCGCGAGCCGCTGAAGGTGCTGTAAATATTGCCCACCGCGTCGATGGCCGGATTGCCCACCGGGTGCAGGTTGTCGGCGATGGGCACGCCGATGTCGCAAGCCCAGGATTCGCTTGCCTGCTTGCCGCTTTCGATCACCAGCTCGCCCGCCGTGGCGCCTTCCGGCACGCGGGCGATGACGAAGGAATCCGAGCCGATGACGATGGGCGCTCCCACCTCCCCGATCATGACGCGCGGCCGGTCCGACTTGGCAAATCCCTTGCCGCGGATCTGGAATTCGCCGCCGGCGATGGCGGCGTGCGGCGACACCTGCGAAATCTGCGGCCGGCCAGCGGGTGATTTCCGGAGGGACATGTTTAATATAGATTGAAGCATCCCGCCAGCAATAGCACAAGTGCGGCGTAGAGACCGGCCATGGCATCGTCGGCGTTGATGCCGAGCCCGCCCGGCAGCGATTCCAACTGCCGCACCGGCGGCGGCTTCCAAATATCGAACAGGCGGAACAGAGCGAAGGCGGCGAGGCAGCTTATCCAGTTCCAGGGACGCGCCGCCGCCAGCGCGATCCATTGGCCGAGCACTTCATCCACCACCACGAAGCCCGGGTCTTTGATGCCGGAGGTGCGCTCCGTCACGCCCGCGGCCCACACGGCGGGACCGGCCAACGCCGCCGCCAGCAGCAGGAAGTGCCAAGGCGCGAATCCGGCGTAGCGATGGAGGGCAACGGCGATGGCGACCGCCGCGGCCGAACCCACCGTGCCCGGCGCCCACGGCGAGCGGCCGCAGCCGAACCAGGTGGCGATGGCGAAAGCGATTCGGGTGCGCGGGCCGCTACTCATCGTCATCATGTGATCCCACGCCCGCGGGGTCGACCGCTCCCATAGGCGCTAACGTAGCACTGACCGGGCAAGCCCGGAGGGCGAAAGACAGTAGCCCAAGGCGTGAGCCTTGGGACTCGCATGAACGGTTGGAAAGCCCCGGAACGGGGCGCAAGGTTTTCTCGCCGGCAGAATTCTTCCGCCCCGTTCCGGGGCTGTGTTCGGGTACCCCGCACCCACGGCTTGCGCCGTGGGCTATTGTCTTTTGCCCTCCGGGCTTAAAGAATGCGCGAAGACGAGACGTTCTGGGCCCGGATGCTCTTAAATGAGCGCTTATGAAGGCCACTCCCTTACGGTCGTGGCTCCGTTCGGAGCCGCGCACGTAAGCAAGCGGTTTGGCAATCACACCGAATATCGCGGCCATGCCGCTACTCATCGTCGTCCGTTTCGATCGCAGCGTCCGTGTCAGGGCTGCCCGGCGGGAGCGGGGTCGAGACCACGTATTTCCCCGACGCCCAATTGCCCAAGTCGATGGTGCGGCAGCGCTCGCTGCAAAACGGGAACTCGGCGTCCCCCAGCGCGACTTCTTTCTTGCAGATCGGGCACTTCATAAGCGGGCCGTCAGCGGCGCGATGTGCACCAGGCCGGGCGGCAGCGGTACGGGCGCAGCTTCGGTGGGAGCGAGCAGCGTGCCCACCACGTCGTAATCGTGCGATTCGGTGATGCGCAAGCGGCGTATTTCGCCGCGCCGCGGCGCCGCGCCCTCCACATCGTTGATCAGCGTGACGCCATCGATTTCCGGCGCCTGGGTGGACATGCGCCCTTCCCACAACAGATCCGTTTCCGCCGAAACGCCCCCCACCAGCACCGGAACCTCCGCACCCACCAACGCCCGGCTGCGCGCGCGGGCGATCTTGCGCTGCAACGCCATCAGGCGCCGCTGGCGGCTGCGCTTGGTGTGCGCGTCCACTTTGCCATCGAGCGCATAACTGCGGCTGGAATCTTCATCCGAATAGAGGAAGACGCCCATGTTGTCGAACCGCGCGGCCTGGACGAACTGGCAGAGGTCTTCAAAATCCGCCGGCGTCTCGCCGGGGAAACCGACGATGAAGCTGGTGCGGATGGCGACGCCGGGAATGGTGCGGCGGACACGCTCGATCAGCCGCAGGAAAATCTCGCCGGAGCCGCCGCGTTTCATGCGGTGCAGCACGGGCGCGCTCGAGTGTTGCAGCGGCATGTCGATGTACTTCACCAGCGGCCGGTGCGCAGCGACCGTGTCCAGCAGGCGCTGGGTTACTTTGTTCGGATAGGCGTAGAGGAAGCGAACCCAGGTTTCGTGCCTGGCTTCAATGTGCGCCAACCGTTCCAGCAAAGCGGCCAGGCCGTCGCGCAGGCCCAGATCCTCGCCGTAGCAAGTGGTGTCCTGGCCGATCAGGTTGATTTCGCGCACGCCCTGCTGAAACAGGCGCGTGGCTTCGGCGACGACCGATTCGAAGCGGCGGCTGCGGAACGCGCCGCGATACTGCGGGATCACGCAGAAGCTGCACGGGTGATCGCAGCCCTCGGCAATCTTGATGTAGGCGAAGTGGCCCGGCGTGGAGAGCACGCGCGGCGTGAGGTCGTGGTAGAGATAGGGGACCGAGGACGCCGCGCCGTCGCCATCCTCCACGCCCTCGCACACCGCCACGATGCGGTCGAGATCGTTGGTGCCCACCAGCGCATCGACTTCCGGCATCTCCTTGCGGATATCGCCGCGGTAGCGTTCCACCAGGCAGCCGGCGACGATCAGTTTTCGCGCGCGGCCGGTTTTCTTGTATTCGGCCATCTCCAGGATGGTGTCGACGGATTCTTTCTTGGCCGGATCGATGAAGCTGCAGGTGTTCACGACCAGCACGTCGGCGTCGCCGGGATGGGGCGTCAACTCGTGGCCGCGGGCCACGAGAGCGCCCATCATGACTTCGCTGTCGACCAGATTTTTGGGACAGCCCAGACTGACAAAACCAATTTTCAAGCGTGTGTATCCGAAACGGAGTGCTGGTTTCAGGATAGCATTGAGAGGTGCTGGATGCCGCGAAAAGGACTTGGAAGGTGGGGCATGCTCTAGCTTGGCAGTACCCTGCATTCGAAGAGTCAAGCGCTTGCCGCGCGCAAAGAGCCGGCGAGGGCGTCGGCTGCGGACCAGGGGGTCCGCGCCGCATACTTTCGCTCTTAGGCCGCGGGGTTGCAGCCACCGTCTTATGCCTTCTTCTTCCGCTCGCCAACGCTGCCACGGTGTGCCCGCCGGGCGGGCCGGCTGAGCAAGGCGTGGTACCGGGCGTGCTGGAGTGGCATTCCGCAGCGCACGCCTTGGCCAAGGACCGCTACTGTTTCGCGAACCAGGTGCGCAATCTCGGCTCCGCGGCCCTTCCCGTGCGCTGGCCGGATGCAGGCATCGACCGCGCCGCTGTGGCCGGCCAGTTGGAGATGACTTTCTGCTGCGCATCTTCTGAACGCAGCGCGGCAAGTAATCTCTGGATCGGCATGCCGGAAAAACCGGTCGCCATCCGCGTGCGCAGCGAAGCGGAAGAAGGCGGCGCGGAGCGCGACGAAGGCTATCCCGACTTGATCGAGAGCGACGCGCGGGTGAAGAACTATTCGATTCGCGGTTCGCTCGACGCCGCCGGTGCGACCGCGCAGATCGACCTCACGCTGAAGTGCTCGGCGTCGCGCTTTGCGGACCGTTACGCGTACCAGTTTGCGATCACCGATCGCTCGCCAGTCAAGCTGACGGTGGATTGGGATCTGCTGCGACGCATGCGAGACGTTGCCCGCCCTTCCGTGCAGACAATTCCGGGCGGTGTGGCCTACGTATTTCTCAGCGATCGAACGCCCGAGGAAGCCGAAGGCATTATCGATATTCGCACCAAGGACGACGCCCCGCTGGCGCGCTTTCGGCTGGACGGCTATCGCCCGAGTCGATGAAGGTGGATAGAAGTCAACAGCCTTATCGGAGTTGACCAGCCGCTTACGCCGCCACTCTCTCCGCCGGCAGCGGTTTCACTCGCGCCAGGTGCAGCGCTTCGAGCGCGCAAATCACCGACCATGCCAGGTCGATCTCATGCCCGCGCCAGGCGAACCGCGCCGAGGTTGGAAACTCGTGATGGTTGTTGTGCAGGCCTTCGCCCGCTGTCAGCATGGCGATCGATTTGAGGTTGGTGGCTTTGTTATCGAAGTTACGGTAGCCCACCATGTGGCAGACGCTGTTGACCGACGAATTCAGCAGAATATACAGCACCGCGTGCGTGACCCACGCCGCGAGACCCCACCATATGCCGAACATCAGCATGAAAATGGCGATCCCGCCGACCGCGGCGTAATGCATGAAGGGCAGCCGGTCGAGCGCGTCGTTCTTCCAGTCCGGCGTGTACTTACGGATCACCGCCTGGTCCTTGGTCACCCGGCGATACAGGAAATAGTTGCCAAACAGCACTGTCCAGAGGCCGTAGATGTACGGGCTGTGGGGATCGCCCTCGGCGTCGGAGAAATGATGATGCTTGCGGTGCACGGCGGCCCACTCGCGCGGGACCACGCCGGTGAAGAGACTCAACTCCAGGTGCATCAGCAGGCCGACCATCGGATGCAGTTCCAACCCGCGATGGGTCTTGGCCCGGTGCAGGTAAATCGTCGTGCAGAAGACTGACACTTGCAGGATCACCAGCGTGATCACCGACATCCACAGAATACTCATTGGCTTCCCCAGTACCCCTCAATTGTGCGGGAATTCGATTCTCTCGAAGGCTCTGCGCGGAAAATCCCCTGCCAAGGCTCAAAAGACTCGTTGCTCCAATCATAGCAGACCGAGCCCGGCGCAATGATACAATTTTCAACGGGGAATCGTTAAATTGCGATACGTGACCATTCAGCGTGACAGGTACACGGAGCCGGGCGTCCAGCTCGATGACGGAGTAATTGCACTTCGCGGCGCCGGCTTCTCGAGCCTGATCGAGGTAATGGAAGGCGGTGCCGATGCCCAGGACCGGGTGCAGCGCTGGATCGGCGGCGCAGCTTCGGGCCACATCCTGAACCCCGCCGGTGTCGTCTTCGCCGCGCCCATTCCGCGCCCGCCCAAAGTGATCTGCATCGGCCTCAACTATCGCGACCACGCGGCGGAAGCGAAGCTCCCCATTCCCGAAGTGCCGGTCATGTTCGCCAAGTTTCCGACCTCGGTCGTCGGCCCGGGCCACCCTATTGTGCTGCCTAAGAACTCCGCCAAGCCGGATTACGAAGCTGAGTTCGCCGTGGTGATAGGCCGCCACGGGCGGCACATCGCGGAAGATCACTGGCGCGACTACGTCTTCGGCTACACCATCCTCAACGATGTGAGCGCGCGCGATCTCCAGATGGCTACTTCACAGTGGATGATCGGCAAGACCTGCGACACCTTCGCGCCCATGGGCCCCGCCATCGTCACCGCCGATGAGATTGACGACCCGCACAACCTGCGCATTTCGCTTACCCTCAACGGCGAGACCATGCAGGATTCCAACACCAGCAACCTCATCTTCAAGGTGCCGCAGCTCATCGCGTACCTATCGAGCGTGTTCACGTTGGAGCCGGGCGACATCATCGCCACCGGCACTCCCGCCGGCGTAGGCTTCGCCCGCAAGCCGCCGCGCTGGCTCCGGCCCGGCGATGAGGTCCGCATCCGGATCGAAGGCCTCGGCGAGCTGTTCAATCCCGTGGTTGCCGAGGAATAATGCGTGGGAGGCGGGATGGCCTCTCTCTCCCTGCTAGAATTGCGGTAGCGCGCCCGTAGCTCAGGTGGATAGAGCGGCTGGCTTCGAACCAGTAGGTCGGGAGTTCGAGTCTCTCCGGGCGCGCCAATCCTCCGAAGTAGCCACCGCGGTTGTGCCAGACCCACCCGCGCAAGAAGTGCGACATGCAGGGGTCTTGTCAAGACGCGATGCCCAGCGAGCGGCTTTCCGATGGCTCCGACAATGAGAAGTCGAAGAGACGCTGCAAATACCGCACGAGCAAGATACTGCACGAGCAAGCATCAAGCAAGGCGGCTGGGTATATACTGACCAGGACACGGCAGTCCAAAATGGAAATCGCTGCCAACAGGAGCCGCAGGTCATGCATGGGGAGACGGTTTACGAGTTTGCGGCCTACCTGGCGGAGTGCTACGGTTGTCATCGGCTCCTAGACCTCGGGTACGAGCGCGTTTCTAGTCTGGTTCCGCTTTCCACCGAAACGGGCTTGGCCGCTTCCGGCGACCGCGCCCTGGGGCAGCACTACGTCGTCCAGACGTGCATCTCGCATGATTTTGAACGAAGCGCGTTCGAGCCCCCGCGTCGGGCCAGAGCGAGCGGTTCCCTCTTGGTTTGTGCCGGCGTGATGGAGCACCTGGTCCATTCCGAGCACCTGCTGGCGACGCTTCGAAGTCTGCTCGAAGATGCGCCGGTCGCCATTCTGACTACCCGGCTTCGGCCTCGCGGCGGGGAAGACATGGAACCGCCCGCGGACTCCGGCGGGCTTCGGGATTGGAACCTGGCGGAATTCCGTGACCTGCTGGAAGAGGCCGGCCTCCAGGTGCTCTTTCACGGCCTGCTATCGAGCCACGATAGAGATCGGCAGAAGCGCACGATTCTCACCGTCGTTCGCAAGCCGCGTCCGGCGCCGGGCGTGCCGGTCCGGTTTCGGGTCGTCGCTCTCGTGGGAGCGTACAACGAGGAGGACGTCATCGTGCCGTTTCTCGAGCACACCATCGGTCAGGGCGTCGACGTCTGCCTGCTTGACAACTGGTCGACGGATCGTACCGCGGAGCGGGCCGCGCGTTTCCTCGGGCGGGGCCTTACGGCAATTCTGAAGTTCCCCGCCAGCGGGCCCACTCAGACACACGAGTGGCGAAGCATGCTGACCCGAAAAGCCGAGTTGGCGGGCCAGACCGAAGCCGATTGGTTTATCCACGTCGATCCCGACGAGATCCGGGAGTCACCATGGCCCGGCCTCACCCTTCGCGAAGCTCTTTACCGCGTCGACCAGGAAGGGTTCAACGCCGTTGACCACACCTGCGTCGTTTTCCACCCGACCGGGGGTGACTTCTGTCCCGATCTGCCGCTTCAACCGCAGTTTTCGCATTTCGAGTTTGGCGCACGATGGGCACTCGATGTGCAGATCAAAGCATGGAAGCGCCAACTTGAGCTGGTCGATTGCGCTAGCTACGGAGGGCACTTCGTCCAGTTCCCCGGCCGGCGCGTTTATCCATTCAAGTTTCTGCTGCGCCATTACCCGATTCGTTCGCAGGAGCACGGGGAGAGGAAGGTTTTCAGGGAGCGGTTGCCGCGCTTCAGCCCGGCACTGCGCCAAGAAGGCTGGCATATCCAGTATGATCGGCTTAGGCTCGGGGACTCGTTTGTCCGCAACCCGGACACTCTCCTGCCTTTCAATCCGCGGACGTTTTACGAAGAATACCTTATGGAGAGGTTAAGCGGAATCGGCATCGCGCCGGACGGTTCGGGGCGTTAGGCCCCGGGCGGAAGGTGTCGAAGCGCTTGCAGGTCTGCGTGGCGCGGCTCTTCTGTTCTTTCGGTGCCAAAGTGCGCAGGTGCGTTAAAGCGAATGCGGCGCAAATAGTGGTTGCGAGGTCCCCTCATCGGCAGGCTGCCCACATAGGCGACCGATCAAAGCTCCCGAAACAGCTTCCGATATGGCGCGTTAACGCTCTTGCCGAACTGGTTTCGCCGGCGATCCTAATGCTGTGCGGACCTTCCTGGCCAGTTCCCCGGGACTGAAACAGCATTGCACTATCGACGCCGCGCCATGTGCGTGCGCGCTGAGTGAGATCGCCGTTGCCGTGGCAGCCGGGAAACGCGCAGGACGACTCGCGCGGCGGAGGCCAATCTGGGGGCCGCGCACAAGGCCTCTGACGTCCGCGTGCGCGTGTGCCAGAGCGCCGCGAAGTGTAACCCGCCGAAAATGCGGCCGCGGGTGGTATCAGTACACACCATTCGCCCGCCCTCGACACGAATGGGACTGTGGTGCTTCGAGGGCTGAGCGAGGTACTCATTGAGAACCTCGAAGCAGCGGTCTCTGTGTTCCGCGAGCAATGCCAGAAGGCCAGCGGCTGGGGAGTAGACTGGAACAGTCCCGAGAGACAAGAATGGGGATTCTGGTTGATGTCGGCAGGAGGCAATGGCGCACCTGAGGAGAACCGGATGCTGCAGATGATGTTCGTGAGACGATGCCTGTGCGTCGCGGCGCTGGCCGGCATCGCCCTGGCGGACGAAGAGATTCCGAAAGGGCGCGTGGTCGAGCGAGTGGTGTGCAGCGGCAACCAAAGCCAGACCTATGCGCTCTATCTTCCCGCGGCGTACTCGCGGGCGTACACATGGCCAATTCTGTACTGTCTGGACCCCGGCGCGCGCGGCCGTACTCCCGTGGAGCGTTTTCACATGGCAGCCGAGCGGGCCGGCTTCATCGTAGCCGGTTCGAACAACTCGCGCAACGGCTCGGTGGATATCGCACGCGAAGCGATTCATTGGCTGCTCGCAGACACGCACGAGCGCTTCGCCATTGACGAATCTCGCACCTTTGTAGCGGGATTTTCCGGCGGGGCGCGCCTGGCACTGGCCTGGGCGGGCAACGGTCGCGTCGCTGGCGTGATCGCTTGCGGCGCCGGCTTCGGCGAGGCGATCCCGAAGGACGTCCCGTTCCGAGTCTACGCTACGGCGGGTGTTGAGGACTTCAACTACGACGAAGTCAATGCGATGAGCCGCGAACTGAGCCGGCGCGGAGTTCCGCAGCGGTTCGCGGAGTTCGCCGGCGGGCACGAGTGGCTTCCCGAGACGCTCACCGGAGAAGCTCTCGACTTTCTGTCGGGGCGCTTGCAGCAGGAACCGATGCCCCCGGAGTCGCCGCAGCAGAAAGAGGCAGCGCAGGGCTATCTGCGGTTGCAGCAGGAACTGGCCCGTGAGGACAATGGCGCGCGGCGCTCCACAGTTTCCCAACTGATAAGGGATTCCGAGCGTACCGAGGACAGTCCGAACCGGCGCGTCGCCCGGCGGGTGTTGCTGAGAGTCTTTGTCGACGCCGCGCAGCAAGGCAGCGCGCTGCTCGACGCCAAGCAGTACATGAGGGCCACCCAGGAATGGGAACTGGCGGTGCTGGCCCGTCCCAAGAATGCCGAGGCGTGGTATGCCGTCGCGGAATCGCGCGCAGGAACCCATGACAAGCGCGGCGCTCTGGACGCGCTGGAGCGGGCCATCGCCAACGGATTCGACGGCCGCGACCGGATCGAGCATGATCCGCTGTTCGACGGCTTGCGGAAAGAGGCCAAATACGCCGCCGCCGTTGCGGCAATCAAGCAGTGAACCGGCGTTGCGGAAATCGACCGTGCGCGGTCTTTTCCACGCGCCGAAAGGCGCCGGCGCCTACCGCCTGTCCAAAGTGAAATTGTCGTTGTCGAGGATGCGGCCGTGGCGGCTGCGTTCCCAGTCTATCTCCACTCCATGCGGTCGCGTCCAACCATTTTGGCGCTGAAAGTCGCGTTCTCCAGGTTCTGCCAGTCTCCGTTGTGGCCGCGCCCATCTTCGCGACGGATGTGCTGGCCCGCTCATGGAGAAACTGGTTTCAGGAAGATGTAAGGAGTGGCGAGCAAGAGAGGTTTCGCGCTTGCCCCCATGCTCGTCCCACGCCAATCTCGCAGTCGCATCCAGGCACCTGATGGCTGACTGTATACTCAAGAGGTCCTGTGGGTCCGAAATCCGGGACCGAAACTCGCAGGTTTGGAGTCTCTTGAAGATGCGACACGCGATGTTCGCCGTCCCCTTCTTATTGGCAATCGGGGTATTCCCCGCGTCGGCGGACCAGTTGCCGGCCTACTGCGGTGCGTTCGGCGCCAAGAGCTACACACCTCCCCCAGTGACCGTTCCCCCTGTGATTCTCAATCGCGGCACGGTGATCACGGTCACGAATGCCACCAGTGCCGTGAATGGCGACACCTCCTCGGTGAAGGCGCTGATGGCCAACCCCGGGCCCGACGGAATATCTCTCTATGAAGCGATTACGGCCACAACAACGACCCGGGCACCTGGAACATCCAGTTCGCCCCTGCCCTGAAGGGCTCCACCATCGGGTTCGCGCCGTATTTGAACGGGGGCAACGTCACTATCAATGGCGACATCGACGGCGACGGACAGCCCGATATCACGCTCGCCGGCGCGTCCGGCTCGCCCTTGACGCTGTTTATCCTTTCCGGGGGCATTACCCTCAACGGGCTCGCTCTCCGAAATTGTGCTCTTCAGTGTGTGCTGATCCAGCGTCCATCGGCAAAATTTCAGCTGCCACCCGCGACCGGGACGACGTTTTCCAATATCACCATCAGCAACATGACAATAACGGACTTCACGAATGCCGGCATCATGCTTGCTCCCATCAATGGCGAACCCGGGCTCACATCTGCCAGCCCCGCCCTCGCAACAGGGAACACTTGGGACCATCTGCTGATCGTTGGCAACACCATCTCCAGCACCGCGCCTGGCCAATTGGTGGGTATCTCGCTCGGTTTCGGCGGCGGCGATACGCTGCAGCACACCACCATCGCCAACAACAACATTGTCGTTTCGACGCAAGGCGCGATCGGCATTTCCATGGCTATCGGTGGCGGGCTTGGAGCGACGAACAACCAGGCGCTCGATACGTTGATCGCAAACAACGTTATCGACGCCACCGACCCGGCCCGCTCAGCGATGCGCATTTCAGCCGGCCTGGGCAGCGGATCGGCGAACCTCATTGACGGCCTGCAGATCGTCTCCAACCAGATTCACCTGGGCGACCAAGATGGAATCGAAATCGTGAACGCCGATGCCGCGAGCGACGATTTGCAGCCGCCTGTGTTTCCCATCCAGTATTCGGAAGGCAACATCGCCCGCAACATCGGCATTCTCTCGAACACGATCACCGGAACCCCAGTCAACGCAATCTGGGTGCAGGAAGCATGTTGCGGCAACCGCAATAACGTACTCAGCAATCTCTCCATCCAGGGCAATACGCTGACCGGTGTTGCGGGGGTCTTGCTCGTGGGTGGCGCCGACGGCGGTTACTTCAGCAGGACCACCAGCGGGAATGCGCTCTCAAACGTGCTGATCCAAGCCAATACCATTCAGACGACGCCACCCTTCCCCGTCGGCTGCAACTGCTGGACTCTCGGGGGTATCCAGGTGACGGCGGGTTTTTCGGAGCCGGGGAATACCGTCAATGGTCTTTCGATTGCGAATAACGAGTTGGACGGGCCGCTCGTTGGAATCAGCCTGATCGCCGGATTGGGTGGCGGAGAAGGGCCCTTTTCCGCCGACAATAACGTCCTGTCCGCGCCGCTGATCTTCTGCAATCAAGTGGAGCAGGCCCCCACGCCGTCTCTCGAGCCCTACCCCGCGACCACCAAGGGCATCAACGTGACGGCCGGAGCGGATGGCGGCAGCGACAACCAGGTTTCGCAGTTGTATGTCGCGGACAACCTGATCGCGGGAGTTCTCAGCCCCGCGTCCACGCCCGCTAATCTTGGCGCCGGATCGGGAAATACGCTAACGATTTCCAGCACTCCGACAACCCCCAATTTCCTTCGTCGCCAATGCCGAGGGCGAGAGCCCGACGATCGCGCCCGACACCTGGATCGAGATCAAGGGTGTCAATCTGGCGCCGCATCGCCGCTTGACGTTGTCTTGGGATCGGTAAACGTGTTCCTGACCGACAACGGCATATCGAACTCGCCCTACGTAGCGCAGGTTGAGGCTCTTTCGCCCTCATTCTTCGTTTTCGATGGAACGCACGTCGTTGGCGTGCATGCGGACGGCACGGACATCGGCCCGGTGACGCTTTACCCCGGCTTGACGACGCCAGCCAAACCCGGGGAAACGATCGTTTTATTCGCCAACGGGTTTGGCGCAACATCGCCGCCGGTCGTCAGCGGAGCCGTGACACAATCCGGGAGTTTGTCCCCCAGGCCCGTGATCGAGATCGGCGGAATCCAGGCCAATGTTCGATTCGCCGGATTGAACGTCACGCCCGGCGAATTCCAGTTCAATGTGGATGTACCCCCGAATGTTCCGGATGGCGACCAGCCGATCACCGCGACCTACAATGGCGTCACCACGCAGGTGGGCGCGTTGCTCGCGGTGCAGCACTAGCTGAGCTAGCCCTTGAGCTCGGCGACCTCCATGGACACCGAATCATGGCCCTCAGCACTCAAATGAGTTGCCCCATCCCAGCAATTAGACGGAAAACGCGTATGCAGATCACATCCTTCGAGGGGCCGACGTGCGGGAACCCCCGATGGTCGCCGGATAGTCGTTGGCTGGCTCTGGACTCCCGCGTGGAGGAGTCGCCCGAGATCTATGTGGTGCATGCACGGCTCCGCGCGGCGGAGGCCGATCCGGAGATCGCCTACGACGTCTCCGACGTCCCTGCACTCCTGAGATCCTCGCGAAGTGGCGTGCGGGAACCGCGCAGGGCGACTCGCGCTCCGGGCCCGCCCCCCGGTCGCGCCGCCGTGTCGCATGCGTGGCGCGCTCGATTACGTGCTCGTTGGATTTGTCGAGTGGCGCGCGGCGGCTTCGCGCGTGGCTGAGGGCGATCTGGAGATCGCACACTTGGTCGCCGATGTCCGCGCGACTTGCGCGCGAGCGCCGCCAGGGAGTTACTCACTTCACTTTCGCTACGTCCTCGGCAATCTACACCACGCCCAAAGCTTTAGCCGCTTTGCGCACGTCGGCCGGCTCAACTGCGATGAGTGCGCCGAAGCGGCCCGCGCCGGCACACAGGGCATGCACCGAGGTCACGTTGATGCCCGCGTCCGCCAGTTTGCACATCAACTCGGCCACTGCGCCGGGACGGTCTTCGCCTTTTACCAGGAACGCTCTCTGCTTCTTGCCCAGGCTGAGGGCGGCTCTCTTGCCTGCCGCGCTGACTCCCGGCGTCTTCTCATCTACAACAAAGATGATTTCGGCGTTCCGGGCCGTTTTCCGGTAGCCCAGGCAGCCTATCAGGTTCATTCCTGCGTCCTTGAAAGCCGTCAAGATCCGAGCGCCTTCCCCGGCCTTGTGAGGTATTGCTGCTACGTAATACTCAACTCGTGAGATCTCGTCAGCCATTGTCATTCTCCTTCCACTAGATTACGCCAGGACAAAAAGAAGGACACGTTTTGTTTCAATCCCGGTCCACCAGTGCCATCCGCATTGACGCGGCGAAGTACCCCGCGCAGGACGAGCGGTGCCCTCGACCCCCGCCGTCGTGACGCCGTGCCGCCCGGCCGGCGCAACCGCGCGCTCGCTTCCGCGCGCGTTGGATTAGTCGAGGGGCGCGCAGCGGTGCTTTCACGGCTTCGCGCGGCCAGGGCCGTTTTAGCGATCGCACTCGAGGTCTCCGATGTCCCTGGCGCTTGCGCGAGATCGTCTCGAAGGCTCAACAGCCCGAAACGCCGGCAGCGTGACGACGCGGCGCACGAGGGGCGCAAGCGCGCGTTCGATTTCTCAGACGTTGGATTTGTCGCGCCCCCAACCGCCTCTCGCGCCTTCCGCCTGCGCGCGGAACACACGTCGCAGTCGGAGCGGCCGTTTGGATCAAAAGCTCTGGTATGACCTAGAAGGCTCTCAGGTACTGTGGTGGAACCGGAGCATCGACTCCCAGCGTGCGCGCCGCCCGAAGCGGCCAGTAGGGATCGCGGAGCAACTGGCGAGCGAGAAAGACCATGTCGGCCTGTCCCGTTTGCACGATCTTGTTTGCCTGCGCGGGCTCGGTGATCATGCCGACCGCTCCGCTGGGAATGCCCGCTTCGCGGCGAACCGTGTCGGCAAACGGCACCTGATACCCGGGCCCGGTCTCGACCTTGGCATGCGGAACGACGCCGCCCGAGGAGCAATCCACGAGGTCAACGCCCGCTGGCTTCAGCCGGCGCGCGAGTTCCACGGAATCAGTGAGGGCCCAGCCGCCCGGCGCCCAGTCTTGTGCTGAAATTCGGATGAAAAGCGGAAGACTTTCTGGCCATTCGCGGCGGACTGCTTGCACGACCTCGAGTGTAAGCCGGATGCGGTTCTCAAATGACCCACCGTATCCGTCCGCACGATGATTGGCAAGCGGGGAGAGGAATTGGTGGAGAAGGTACCCGTGGGCGGCATGAATCTCGACCACGCGAAAACCTGCCGCGAGCGCACGACGGGCTGCTGCGCCAAACGAGCCAACTATTTCCTGAATCTCGTTGGTGCCGAGTGCGTGGGGCGCCGCGTCCTCGCTACGAAAAGGGATCGGCGAGGGCCCCACGGGCTGCCAGCCGCCCTCGGCAGCGGTGACGGTATAGGCTCCAAGCCATGGAATTTGAGTGCTAGCCTTTCTCCCAGCATGGGCGATCTGGATCCCAGCGACCGCGCCCCGTTCTTGGATGAACCGGGTGATGCGTTTGAGTTGCGAGATATGTTCGTCTTTCCATATACCGAGGTCGGCTGCCGAGATTCTGCCCTCGGCGCTGACGGCGGAAGCTTCGGTGATGACGAGACCGGCCCCACCTGCGGCGCGCGATCCGAGGTGGACGAAGTGCCAGTCGTTCGCGAAGCCGTCATCGGATGAGTACTGGCACATGGGGGAAACGGCGATTCTGTTCCGGAATATGACGCCGCGTATGGTAAGTGGAGTAAATAGGTGAGCGGCCACCTCTACGTTCATGCTTCCAGTTTAGAGCAACGAGGTGCTGTGGCCTGCTAGGCCGAGTCTCGGCGGCCTGGGACGGACTGTAAGGGACGCTGTGCCGACCAGGATGGATCTATCGCGCCTGATCGAGCCCAAAGAACCGCGCAACAAGGTAGTGTCTCTCACCGATGATATCTACTTCGAGAAAAGTGCATGAGCCACAGCGCCAGCGCCGCGAAGAAAGTAGGTGGTTAGTTTGTCAGGTCGCGCTCGCAACCGCACATCAGCGTGATCGGGACGACTCGGCTGCGCAGACCAGCTGAGGCGCCAAGCGCGCGGAAGAAACAACGGGCCGCACGCGCGAGCCGCCCCCCGTCGCGCCGCGGCCCGCGGGCGGCGTGATTGGCGTCGACTCCGCAGCACGTTGGATTCGTCGAGTGGCACGCTGCAGCGTTCGCGCACGAGTTTTTCGATGTCTGCGCGCGCTTGGGCGAAATCGCCGCGAAGGTGCAGCAGCCCGGCGTAGAGCACGCGCCCGCGAGGCGCGCCGAAGTCACGATCTCGAGTCGCCGCCACGACACGGCAGGCGGACCGGCGGCGCAAAGTGAGCACTCGATTCTGTACACACTTGGTTTGTCACGTCGGGCGCTGCCGTGCTTGCGGCACTTCCCCAAAGGCGACATATGGCCCGCGGCGCCCGAGTCCAGCCGGTTCCCGAGCGACGTGATTCGGGCACAATCACCAGAGTGCCGAGGCAGGTCATTTCTCCGCTTAGCCGAGCCGGCACAATCGGCAAACGTCAAAAAGAGGGCCAGAGCCCGGCGCTGTGGCCCCGGTTGCCTCCGAAGCACATTACCGTGTCGCATCGGTGGCAGTGATAGGAATCATCTGTGCGACTTCCCGCTCTTCGGCAGCGGTTCCGTGCTTGGGATTGTGCGGCGCATAATAGAGGACCACACCGATATCCGGCAGGCGGATTTCGTGCGCGGCACGGTCGCCGCCGCTCCAAGCCCTCAGCAAATGCGTGACTTTCGCCGTTGGCGAATCCATCCACCGGAATTATAGCCCCACCCCGATGGATCGCGCGGGCAAAATGCGCGCCAAAGGTCGTGGGATTTCGGATTTTGGAGTGCTATAATCCGCCCAGGCTGTTATGGACCCAGCCCGCTGGAAACGCGTCGAGGAGGTTTACCAGGCGGCGGCGGAACGCGAGCCTGGGGAACGGGCGGCCTTTCTCGCGGAGGCTTGCGCCGAGGACGGAGAACTGCGGCGCGAGGTGGAATCCCTGCTGGCGCAGCCGTCGGCGGAAGGCCTGCTCGACCGGTCCCCGTGGGCGCCTGAGGCAGGCCGCCCCGACATGTCTTCGGAAGCGCCCCGGCCAACAGTCGGTCAGCGGGTCGCCCACTACGAGATTCAGGAGAAGCTCGGCGAAGGCGGCATGGGGGCTGTTTACCGCGCCTACGACACGCAGCTCCGCCGGCCGGTGGCGCTCAAGATCCTTCTGCCGGAGTACGCCTCCGACCCCGAGCGGCGGTCGCGACTCCTCCGCGAGGCCCGCGCCGTTTCCGCGCTGAATCACCCGAACATCGTCAGCATATACGAGATCGGCTCTGATAGCGGCGTGGACTTCTTCGCCATGGAATTCGTGGAGGGCAAGTCGCTGGGCAAGATGATCCCTGCCAAGGGCATGCCGGTGGGGGAGGCCCTGGACTACGCGGTGCAGATCGCCGGCGGGCTGGCCAAGGCCCACGAGGCGGGTGTGATCCATCGGGATCTGAAGCCGGGCAATATCATGCTGAGCCGTGATGGGCTGGTGAAGGTGCTGGATTTCGGGTTAGCCCGGCGCGTGGAGTTGGGGCCGGGACACGACACCACGGTGACGGTAGAAGGCCAGATCCTGGGCACGCCTTCGTACATGTCTCCGGAGCAGGCCCAGGGCAGACCTGTCGACGCGCGGTCGGACATCTTCTCCTTCGGCGTGACGCTCTACCAGATGCTCACGGGACGGCAGCCGTTCCACGGCGAGAGCCCACAATTGACCATTGCGGCCATCTTGCGGGACGAGCCTGTGGCACCGGCGAACATCAATGCCAAGGTCTCCCCCGAAATGGAGCGCCTGGTGGCGCGCTGTCTTGAGAAGGACCCTGCGCGGCGTTTTCAGAATGCAGCCGACCTGAAGATCGTGCTGGAATGGCTGACTCGGGACGTTGGAGCCGTAAAGCGGGGAACGGCCGAATCGGCAAGCCGCGCCCGCAGGTGGAAAGGCGCCGCGGCGGCCTCGCTCGCAAGTGTGTTGGCTGCGGGTGTGATTGCCGCGGCCATCTATGGGCTGCGACAGCCGGCGGCTGCGCCACCGTTGTACGTCGTGAGGGTCACCACCAATCTCGGCCTGACTTGCTGCCCGGCGTTGTCTCCTGACGGTAGGCTGCTGGCCTATGCTTCGGACCGGGGAGGCGCCGGGAATCTCCACATCTGGGTGCAGCAACTTCCTAACGGTCAGCCATTCCAAAAGACGCGCGACGCGGCCGACGAGACGTCGCCGCGTTTCTCACCCGACGGCACCACGATTGTGTTCGGGCGGACAGGCGCCGGAATATTCGCCATCCCGACGCTCGGCGATTCCGAGAGGCTGATCGCACCAGGCGGCATCGATCCGGAGTTCTCACCAGACGGAAGACAGATCGCCTACTGGGTGGGCGATCCGTATAGTTCTGTAACTTCCGGAGCGGTCTTTGTCACTCCGTTCGTCCAATATGCACCCACGCGGCTCGCCACCGAGTTTGTCGACGCACGATTTCCGCTCTGGGCTCCTGATGGGAGGCACGTGCTTTTCCAGGGCGTGCAATCTCCACAAGCCCGGCCGGAATGGTGGGTCGCTCCGATCGATGGGGGACCCCCGATCAATACGGGCATCTTGGCCGCCCTGCGCAGCCGCCAGGTGACGCCGATACCGGGTCCCGGAGACTGGAAGGGAGATAACCTGGTGTTCTCTGCTGCAGACTCGCAGTCCAGGCACATCTGGCGGGCGGCGCTCAAGATGCCAGGGTGGCATCTCGCCGGCCCTGCCGAGCGATTGACCGGCGGGCCTGGCGTCGACGCCGAGCCTGCCCTGGGGTCCGACGGGCGAGTCGCTTTTTCGATCTGGAGCTACCACAACAACCTGTGGCGGCTGCCATTGCGGGACGGCGAACCCACGCAGGCGAATGTCGAGCGGCTCTCGGAAACGGGGGCGGCGCAATCACGTCCCGCAATCTCTGCCAACGGGCAGACCCTGGCATTTCTCTCGGGGGCGCCGGGCGACCGCCAAGTCTGGATTCGCCACATGGAGCGCGGCACAGAAAGCGAACTCACCTTCGGGCCAGGCGATAAATCCGCGCCGGCCGTTTCAGCCGACGGGTCCATGGTTGCCTATTCGGTGGTCGAAGACCGCAGGCCGTCGATCTACGTCGTCTCGACGACGAGTTCGGGTTCCGGGGTGGCCAGGAAGGCCTGCGAGAATTGCGGAGAGCCATCGGACTGGACCCACACGGGCGGGAAGATTCTGTGCTCCGGCGGCCAGCCACAGATCATTTTCCTGCTCGACCCGACTTCGGGCGTCATTGTCCCAATCCTCCGTCATCCCGTTTACGGCCTCGATCATCCACAGATCTCGCCCGATGACCGGTGGATCGCGTTCGAGGCCAGCAACGATCCGAATCCCACCCGTATTTACATCTCGCCTTTTACTATCGGGGCGGCCGCTGCTCCCAGCGAGTGGATCCCTATCACGGACGGGAAGACGTGGGATGATAAGCCCCACTGGCTCGACGATCGCTCACTCATCTATTACTCCAACCGCGATGGCTTCGGTTGCCTCTGGAAGCAAAGGTTGCAGCACGACACCAAGCAGCCGGCCGGGGCGCCATCCGCGGTGCATCACTTTCATAGGCTGGGGCAATCGCCACGAGTGCTCTTTCGTAAGAATTTCCAAATCGCCGTTACGCGCGATGTCTTGATCCTCAACCTTGTAGATATGACCGGTGATATCTGGATGATAGAGCCTCCGCGGCAGCGGTAAGGGCACCTTTCCCAAGCCGTTGGGTTTAGCCCGGCCAACCGTCCTGATCCTTCAGATCCAGGAAGTCCGCCGAGTGCTTGCCAAATGCTGGTTGAAAATCGGATAAGCAAATCCTATACTTGATCTGATTTTCTAGGTACATCATGGCAGCTAAAAAGAAAACTAAGGAGAAGACTCCGAAGAAAACCCGGTTTCTGGTTGATCTTGCGGGTGAAGGTCTGAAGCCCGAAGAACAGGATGCACTCCAGAAGGCGCTGAAGACTGCCGTTGTCACCACGCTTCCAGGGCGGCCCGAAGAACAAGTGTGCGTGCAGCCGATTGTCAACAACACCACGGAGCACCACCCTTCGTCCAACAAATAGCGCTGGTTCGATTGGCGTTGGTGAGCGGAGCGTCGCAAGAGGCATGAGGTGTTATGGTGTGCCTGGTCAGCGCGCCTACCGTTACTGAGTTTGAAGGCACAGTGACGAGCCGGGATCAGGCTGCGCGCCTCAACGCCGACTACCCTCCCCTGGGCATCTTGAGCCTGGCTGCCGTGCTGGAAGAGAAAGGGATTGCTCACCAGCTCTTTGACCTCAACCGCCTGTTCTGCGAACGGGTCTGCGGTGAGAGCGGCAGGTGCGAGGGTGGCTTTTTTCCCTTAGCGGTACGCGAACTTCTGAGCAGGCGGGCCGACGTCTACGGGTTCGGCACGATCTCCAGCAGTTATCCGCTGACAGTCCGTCTGGCACGCGAGGTCAGGCGCGCCCATCCGCACGCCGTGATCGTGTTTGGCGGTCCCCAGGCATCGGCGGTGGATGTCGAGACCCTGGAGGCGTTTCCGTTTGTCGATGCCGTCGTACGGGGCGAGGCGGAGGAGATCCTGCCTGAGTTGCTGGCCGCGCTTGGGCGCGCTGACGGCCTGGCTGCTGTAGCGGGCATCACCTTCCGCCGTAATGGGAGCGTGGCGCGCACGCCCGACGCGCCGGTGCTGCCCGATCTCGACCGGCTCCCCACGCCTGCTTATCATCTGTGGCCGGGCTTGGAAAAGCGCTGGGCCGTTCCCCTGGAGGTCGGCCGCGGCTGCCCATTCGCCTGTACGTTCTGCTCCACCAGCCAGTTCTTCCGTCGGCATTTCCGGCTCAAAACTCCGGCACGTGTGATCGAGCAGATGAAAGCCCTCCGGCAGGCTTACGGGACGGCAAGATTCCACCTGGTCCACGATACCTTTACCGCCGTCCGCGCGCGGGTTGTCGAGTTCTGCCAGGCTCTCCTGAAGTGTGGCTGCGAATTCGACTGGACGTGCAGCGCGCGCCCAGATTGCGTCGACGCAGAGTTGCTCGCGCTGATGGCGAAGGCGGGCTGTAGTGGGTTCTTCTTCGGTGTCGAGACCGGATCGGCACGCATGCAGCGCGTCATCGGCAAGGGCCTGGATCTCGACCATGCGTCCGCTGTAATCCGTTGCGCGGGCAGACATGGCATGCGCGCCACCATCTCGCTAATCACGGGGTTCCCCGACGAAACGCCGGACGACTTGCGGGGCACGGTTGGATTCATCCTGGATTCGCTGCGATTTGACCACGTTGAGCCGCAGTTCCACCTCCTGGCGCCGCTCGCCGGGACAGCTCTCGACCAGGGGTTTCGCGGCCGCCTGAAATGGGATGGCATTTTTTCCGACATGGCTTTCCAGGGCTGGCATCAGGATCCGGCTGATCGCGCGCTGATTTTGGAACATCCGGAGATCTTCCCGAACTTCTACGCGGTCCCCACTGCCCACCTCGACCGGAGCTACCTCGTGGAGTTGCGCGACTTCATCATGTACGGGATGGCGCGGCTGCGATGGCTGGTCGTTGCGCTGGACCGGCACAGTGGAATCCTGGCCGTGTTCGATCGGTGGCGGGCCTGGCGAACCGGACATCGGCCTCCGGTGCGGGTGGACGGCGAATACCACGCGAGTGATACTTTCCGCAGTGATTTCCTGGAATTTGTGGCTTCAGAATACCTGGCCGAGGACGACGTGGAGTTGCTGGCGGTGGCCACAGTCCTGGAATACGAAACTCAGCTCAGAAGGCTTCAGCGTGGGACCGCTTTGGCGTCGGCCTGCCCGCCAACGCCCGAAGACAGGTCTCCGGCGGCGGACCTGGACGCAGTGCCTCGCGTCGCTCCTGGTGTGCTCCTCCTGCACCTCAGCGTGGACTTTGAGCGCGTGATCGACTGCCTCAGGCGCAACCGATCACTTCGGAATGTGCCACGGCACTCGGTCGTCGTTGCGGATCGGCAGTTGCCTGACGGGCGTGTTGAGGTACTACAGCTTAGCCCGCTCTCCGCGGCGTTCATCGAACTGTGCAACGGTGTGCGAACGATCCGGGACATCGCCACTCTCTTTCCGGGTCTCGGCGAGGGCCTGGACCGGTTCCCGCCCGAGCCGGCCTGCCGCTTTGCGTTAGATGAACTGGTGCACCAAGGGATGTTGGTGTTTTCCCGGGCGGCTGCTTGACCGCTTTGGAGATTGGCAATTCCCGTCGGTCGTGTGATCAGGTCCGGCCCGCTCCGGTCAGAACGTCGCCATCCCGCGGAAGTGCCGCCGAGCGACACTCCCCAAACGGCATTCTCCGTGAAGGGACTCATCCCGGCGAGTCTTCCGAGTCGCCTCACTCGCTGCGGTCATGGCGCCTGAGAGGACCAAGGCGAGTTGGCGCGGGAACCGCGCAGAACGAGCCGCGCTTTCGGACGCCGGCCTCGCGCCGCCGCGCCGCTCGCGCACTTTCGCGCGTCTGGGGCCGTCCTGGCGATCGCATACGAGGTCGCCGAGAGCGCGCGGATGTCGGAGCGCGCGTGGTCCAGGGCGCGCTCGAGGCCGGCGAGCTCCATTTCTTCTTCGTCTTCGCATTCAGACTCGCGCCGCACGGGGTCGAAGAGTCGGGTCATCGCCGCTTTTTCGGCCGCCGAAAAGACGCAGACAGTAACCCGAAAAGCCCTCGGGGGTGGTACAGCTAGGACCGGATGTTTGCCCTTCGGCGCCCCGACCGCGCCCGAGGACGGCTTCGTTGATTCCGCTATGGGCGTTGGCCGCACCGCGCGCGCCGGAAGCACCGTCTTTATTGGCTTTTCTCATCGCCTCCTCCTGCCTAAGTGTGCAACAAACTTTAGTTTTCTGCACACCTCGCGGGCTCCGTTTTGGGCCTTCTTTTGCACCAAAACATCGGACACTCTCTGCGAGGGTTTCTGCACACAATTTGGGCCCAGAGAGAGCTTCATCGAAAAGCCGGCCGAAGCGCTGCATCGCGTCAAACACATCTCTTCAGCGAGACTTCGCAGGTGCCCGATGAGCTTCCAACGCGGTGGCGCTGAAACGCGCGGCATCGATCTAGCGAGTTGGAATCATGGGCACACAGAAAGGACCTCGGGCTTAACGCGCGAGGATTTGTAGCGTCGGGCCGCCGGCCTGCACGCGGAGCTAGCTACCGATATTGGTACATAACGTTCCGGACCCAGCCAGAGCTTCGCTGCGGCCAATCCACGAGTGGGGCGTGATACGGCCAAGTGGTTCTCTGCCGTTCTACCTGAGGCAGGAGACCCTCTCGCCCGACGGAAAAAGCAACGCGACTGAGTCTGGCGGAGCGGTGATACATTGTTGGTGAAAACCCGAACTGGATGGAGGGAAGAGTGGCAAATTCAAGTCCTTGGTTCACCCGGCGCAATTTTATGATCGGATCGGCCGCGCTGGCCGGGAGTTTAGCGATGCAGGCACAGGAGCATCCCACGGCCTCACTGGGCGCAGGCGAAAGCTTCAGCGAGTATCAGGAGCGCCGCCGCCGGGAGCTGTGGGGGCTGCTCGGCGATCTTCCCTGGAACCATAAGTCCGCACCGCCGCAACGGGTGCGGACGGAGAAGCACGATGGGTACACGCTGGAGCGATGGGTTCTGGATTTGAATGGAGTGGAGCCGGTGCCCGCGCTGCTGCTGATTCCCGACCATCGGCAAAACCCTGCGCCCGGACTGCTCTTTATTCACTGGCACGCCGGCCAATACGATCTGGGCAAGGAGGAACTGCTGCGGGGAACCAGCGTGCAGCCGCCTTACGCGCCGGTGTGCGCGGAAAAGGGGCTGGTGACGCTGGCCATCGATAGCTGGTGCTTTGGAGAGCGCAAGCACGAGGCCAACGGCCACCAGGGCGAGGAAGATACGTTCAAGGAGATGCTGTGGCGAGGCAGAGTGCTGTTTGGCATGATGATGCTCGACGAGTTTCGGGCCCTCGATTTTCTGGCCGGCCGTCCTGAAGTGGACCCCTCCCGGCTGGGCGCTTTCGGCATGTCCATGGGAGCCACAAAGGCCTGGTGGCTGGCGGCGCTGAATCCGCGAGTGCGTTTGACCATCGACGTTTGCTGCCTGACCGATTTTGAGTCGCTCATCGAGGCGCATGGGCTGAGCGGTCACGGCATCTTCTATTTCGTTCCTTCCCTGCTGAAACAATTCGATACGGCGCAGATCAATGCATTGATTGTGCCGCGAGCGCACCTGAGCGTGAACGGCCGCAAGGATCCGCTGACCCCGCCCGCGGGCGTGGAAAAGATTCGGGAACAACTGTTACCTTTGTATCGCACCTATGGACGCGAAAAGGACTGCCTGATTGAGCTGTTCGACTGCGCGCACGAGGAGTTGCCGGAAATGCGCAAGCAGATACTTGAATGGATGGATCGTTACCTGGTTGCAGGCTAGAACGAAGACGCGGTTCTGAATTCGTAGCGACGGCTCGAATCCGCGGCGAGCCGCTGCGTGGATTGTGGTCAGTTCTGCGTGATGGAGGGCTATCGCGGTCGTTAAACGCCGCTTGTGGAGACAATGCCGGGGCGGTCCGGTTCGGACGGTCATTTTCCCAAAACGCCACATATCGGCCACTACGGATTCTCGCTGTAGGGATTGGGAAAGGACTCCCTCCCGGCTGAATGAGCACAGGACGCGCCGTCGCATCGATGGAAGCGTCCTGGTAACTCATGAGCGGCGGTTGGACCAGCAGCGTCTGACAATGTGCCATCCGCAGCTGGGACGTATCCTGCGGTGGAAAACCGAGATGACAGCGCAGGAACAGTCCGAGTTTCTTGCTGTCGCCGGGGAAACCTTGAAAGAGCTTGGATAGCTTGGATATCAGGTCCCGCCAGCCGCCGCGGCATCACGAGACGTGCCCGATCCAGGGCCGGGCTCCCGAGAACGTAGACGGAGCCGGCCCGCGGGCATATGCGACTCGCTATTCGACGGTCAGGGTTACGGTCGGGGCGGAGACTGGCAAGTTGCCGCCTACGTTGCCCGCTTTTGGTTATCCGCCGCCGAGGCCAGCGTGCCACCGCCGCAAGCGAATCCCGTTTGATTGTCGTACACGTCATTGTTGGACAAGCGGATCGTGGATCCGGTGAAGTTGGCGCACAACGACGTGGCGGCCTGGGCGATCCGCATGCTGCGCTGCTCGATTGTGTTGCCGCTCAAGGAAGACCGTTACTGAGAATCCGAGTGGCCGAAGCGCGACGTTGGAGACTTTCCCGTTCAGCCGATCGACGCCACGTGGCGCAGCATCCGCCGGTGCTCTAGCGCGGTCATCCCGGTAACGTGGGCGTCCGCTGGAACGGATTGGATTACAACCGCGCCCAACGAAATTCGGGATCGATCCCCGATCCTCAGCAAATTGCTGATGGTCGCGCTCGGGCCGATCCAAACGTCGTCGCCTACGGTGGTATTCCCGTTGATGGTACTGTTGTGGCCGACGAAACAGCGCTTCCCCAATTGCACGTTGTGAGACACAAAGGCGCCGTTTCCGATCCGGGAATGTTCTCCCAGAGTAGTCATTTGACGGAACACGGATCTCGCAATCACTGCATTTGCAAAGATCTCGACGTTATCCTGCACGCACAAGCCTCCACCATGAGCCATTTGCAGCACTTCATCGAGGTGCCGTGCAGGCTGGAATCCTTCAGCGCCGAGGATTGAACCCGCCCGCACATGCACGCCTGCGCCAATCAACGATCCCTCGCCGATGACCACATTTGCTTCGACAACCGTGTTGGGTCCGACTCTTACGTTGCTCGTGGCGATCCAAGCGCGTGGGTGTATCTGAGCCGAAGAATGGATTTCGGTTGGAAACGGCGCCCCATAGAAACTCGTGTCTTCCACCAGAAACTGCTGCAGGCGGAAGAATGCGATCCGCGGGTCCGCCGTCGTCGCCAACCCTTCGACGTTGGGAAAGCAAGATGCGAGCTCCGGAGTGCACAGGACACATTTCGTTCCAATCACCTTTTGAGCGGCCGAAACGAATCCCGGGGCCATCACGAATATCAGTTTGTCGGGAAGGTCGTCGAAGAAGAACCCGAGATTCAGAAATTCGGCGTCCCGGACCACGGTCGCCTGCAGGCGCGACGCCATTTCAGACAGTCTCATTCAAAACCTCATAGACTCACGACTCAGGAACAATAGCCACATGCGATTCCGCGCAGACTTCCGGAGCCAAAACATCGAGCCAGCGCCAACCTTCCTGGATGATGGTTACGCGCAGAATGTAATCGCCCGGTTCTTCGGGCGCAATCACTCGCATGGAATAGATGGACTCCACACCGGGCCATGCCGGGGGCTGAATGATCGTGCGAAAGCCGTGTTCGACGACCATTTTACGCGTGCGGCCATTGAGCCAGCGGTACATCAGCAGGCAGGGCCACGGAGCGGCGGTTGCAATGGGAACAGATGTCTCGTTATAGAGACCGATCTCGAGCGTGCAGTGGCGGCACGGCGCGGAAGACCGTGGAACGGTTAGCAATCGCAGCCGGAGAGCTCCCTGATCTTCAATTTGCAGAGGTGTGGTTGCAGGATGCCAATCCACGTCGTCAGCAACCGGTTGCTGCTCATCCAACACCGGTCGATAGATCGTTAGGTACTGTTTCAGGGCATTGTCAAGCCCTGCATTTTCGCGTATGTACGCACTGACCTCGGCAGCATCGCGTGAATCGTAGCGCTGGATCTCTTCCATGATCGATTCCGGAGAGATCTGTCGCTGCAAAAGGCGGAATCCGAAATTCCAGCGGCGCTGTTCCACCACGTCGGCCCTGGTTACCAGGGTTCCCAGTCCGCTGGTATCGCATAGAATCACGGCGCAGCCTGTGGCCATCGCCTCCATCGCGCACCGGGCCTTGGCGAACACCAGGTCGTAGCTGGGGAGCAGCCGCTCCGGAGCAGAGCTCGCGTTTCCTGCGCCGCTGCCAACGATTTCCAACTCAATGCCCATTCGACGGCAGGCCTCGCGGATAGGCTCGGCGTGCGTTCCTTTACCCGCGTAGTTACTGAAGACCAACGCGCGGTGTGGACGCTGTGGCAGTGGCGGGCGAGGATGGTGCCGATCCAAATCCACGGCATTCCAGACCACAGCAACCTGGTCGCCATCGATCCATCCCGTCGCGGTCAAGCGCTCCCGGCAGAACTCGTCGACTGCCACATAGCGGCGAATCCGTGGATGGCGGGGTGGAGCGTCGTGCCACCAATATCCACTGTGGCAGACGTGAATTGCGGGCACACCGGGGAAGCGCCGTAACGCCTCGATTGTTTCCAGGTGGTGATTCCCGTGGACGATATCGGGAGCGCTGGGCAAATCGTCGAACCTTGAGACAACCGGTATTCCAGCGGCGAGGAGCGGGGCCGCCACGACAGGATCCAGTTGAGGCGCCCAGATCATCGGAAAGTGCCCCAAGCGCGCGAGACCGGATGCGAGGTCCATTACGGCGATTTCCGTGCCGGTTCGGTTGGCGATTCCGACATTCGTTATCAGAATGCGCAAGGGACGATGGAACAGCAATCTGCTCGACTCGCTTGGTATCAATCATCATGATAACGTAGGGGACCAGTGGAAACCCCAAAACTTACGATAGCGTCTTTGCTCGCTGAGGGTGATGCTCAAACACTGGCCGTGGCTGATACATCGCGGCACGGATTGACGTACGGAGAACTGCGGGCGTTGGTGGAACGGACACACCAGAAGCTGAACGGAAGCGGTTTGAAAGCCAGCGAAACGGTGGCGATGGCTCTCCGGAATGGACCTGAAACTGCCGCCCTGTTCACGGCACTGGTCACCTACTGCCGTGTCGCACCGCTCAATCCGACCTTTACTCAAAATGAGAACGCATTTGCTCTCCGCGACCTGGGCGCGAGGGTAATCATAACCTCCAACGATGTTCCGGAGGCCATGCGCGCGGCCGGGGAATGCGGCGTGGGTCGGATGCTCCTCGTGTCACCGGGGGGGCCGAAACCCGGAGCCTTCGAATTGAAGTGCGAGGCTCCGTTGGTGCCACACCCGTCGCCACAAGCTTCACCCTGTCCGGACGACATCGCGTTGCTCCTCCACACGTCCGGCACAACTTCCCGCCCTAAACTCGTGCCCCTCACGCAGCGAAACTTGGTCCTGTCAACGCGCGGAGTTGCCGATACACTGCAACTCTCACCCGCCGACACGTGCCTCTCGGTGATGCCGTTGTTTCACGTTCACGGACTCGTTGCGGGGCTTCTCGCTTCCCTGGCTACGGGCGCGACCGTGTGCCTTCCGCCGGGGTTCAAGGCCACGGCATTCTTCTCCTGGCTGAACTCCTCGCAAGCCACCTGGTACACCGCGGTTCCCACCATGCACCAGGCAATTCTGGCACGGGCGCGCCACAACATGGACGTTTTGGGCCGCCACAAGCTGCGGTTCATTCGCTCATGCTCCTCGACCCTGTACCCGAGCGTCTACGATAAACTTCGGTCCGTTTTTGGCGTGCCCGTCCTGAACGCCTACGGAATGACCGAGGCGGCGCACCAAATCTCAAGCGTGCGATTACCGGGCGCCTCTTGCGCGACAGTCGGAACTAGCAGCGGCCCTGTGATCGGCATCATGGATGCATTCGGCAAACTGTTGGCGCCGGGCCAAGTCGGGGAGATAGTTTTGCGCGGCGAGCAGATTATGCCTGGTTACCTTCAGCCTGAAGGAGTCAACGAGTCCGCTCTCTGCAACGGGTGGTTTCGCACCGGGGACGAAGGGTTTCAGGATTCCGATGGCTCGCTCTGTCTGGTTGGCCGCCTAAAGGAGATGATCAACTGCGGGGGGGAGAAGATCTCTCCTTACGAGGTTGAGGAAGCGCTGCTCCTCCATCCCGCGGTGGACCAAGCGGTAGCCTTTGCGTGGCCCGATACGATGTTGGGAGAGAGGGTTGCCGCCGCAATCGTCGTCCGGGAGGGTTGTCAGGTCGAGGAACGCGACTTGCTGCGTTTAGCCGCCCAGCGTCTCGCCCGCCGCAAACTCCCACAGCGAGTGTTGTTCGTAAAGGATATTCCACGCGGCGCCACCGGAAAGCTACAGCGCATTGGCATGGCCGAGCGTCTGGAGGCGTCGCAACTTCTGGGCGCACCCGCGGATGAGTGACGCTCTCAGAGAACGCCATGGCTGAGCTTCAATGCCCCAGCCTGAGTTTCGCGCCGCGATGATGCTGGCCGGCAAGGAAATCCGCAAACTGAACTTGGCTAGAGCCGACAGCCCCGTGCTTGCGCTGCTTCGCCGTTCTGCGAGAGTCCCGCGCGGTCGCACGAAAAGAGGGAACCACGACGCGGGTCCGGCTGGCCCTGAAAAGGCCCGAAGCAGGCCCGCGGGATAGCTTCCGATAAGGCGCGATAACGCTTGTGCCGTGTCGGGAAGATCCTCCAAGATGCGCAGGCGGATTAGCGTGTCGCGCTGGGCAAACGACTGTGCCCATTTTTGTGCCCACTCCCTGCATGAAGGGTTTCGCTCCGTTGCTAGTGCCCTCGCTTGAACCCCTGGAACTGTTTGAAAACTAGCAACTTTGCGCAATACCGAGCAACTGTTGGCAGCGCCCGTAACTTACTGATAATACAAGGGTCGCTGGCTTCGAACCAGTCGGTCGGGAGTTCGAGTCTCTCCGGGCGCGACAGATTGGTATCATCGAAAGATCCTGGGACCTGCGCTGGCGCGCTGCGGAGTCGCGCGAGAAGAGTCGGGCAAAACACTGAAATCGGAGGTCAGTTCCCTTGGCGCTCACGATAACCGGTCTATCCAAGACATATCCAAACGGCGTAAAGGCGCTGAAGAAGAAGGCGTCCCGAGTCTAGTTGAAGGTTGGTAAGCGGCGGTGGCGCCGGTTTCGATAGAATCCGGTTGCCAACTCGAATCCGAAAGGGGAGCCAACCGCCGTGAAGAAACCTTATCACATC
>Ga0187852_1000117_pt1 | contig 86616 bp, 80 predicted proteins | sample June2016WEW_6_40_FD_134511 | JGI IMG/M metagenome (GOLD analysis project Ga0187852, IMG submission 134511) | Peatland microbial communities from SPRUCE experiment site at the Marcell Experimental Forest, Minnesota, USA - June2016WEW_6_40 | ecosystem: Environmental > Terrestrial > Soil > Wetlands... | reverse complement strand
GCCCGCCCAACTCGAAAAAGTTGTCCTGCACCCCGATCGGTTCCACGCCGAGAACGTTTCCCCATATCCGGGCCAGCCGCTCTTCCACCGCGTTCCGCGGCGCCAGGCACACGCTGTCCAACGGCGGCCGCTCGGGCGGAGGCTCGGGAAGCGCCAGGCGGTCCACCTTTCCGTTGGGCGTCGTCGGCAATGAATCCAGGAACACGAACGCGGAAGGCACCGCCTGGGCGGGCAGCGATTTCATCAAGGCCGCGCGCAACCGCCCGACGGATGGGAAACGCTCTCCCTGGGCCGCGACGACATAGGCGACCAGCCGTTTGTCGCCGCGTGCATCCTCGCGTGCGACGACGGCGGACTCCTTGACTTCCGGGATGTCCAGCAGGACCGCTTCAACCTCCATCAGTTCAATCTTGATGCCCCTGACTTTGACCTGCATGTCCTTGCGTCCGAGATGTTCGAGGCATCCGTCCGGGGACAGACGCCCCAGGTCACCGGTCAGGTAGATTCGGACGTCTCCTCCCGCCGGGTCCGGCAGGAAAGAAGCGCGAGTCAGTTCCGGCTTCTTCCAGTATCCGGGAGAAAGATACCGGCTCCTCACGGCGATTTCACCCGCCTCATTGCAGCCGATCCGGTTCCTGTTCTCATCGAGTATCCATATCTCTTTGTCCTGCACGCCATATCCGGCGGGGACGATGCTTCCGGCGATCTCCGTCCGCTGATCAATAAGCAGCAACGTCGCCGCGCCCTGGGTCTCCGTCACGCTGAAACCGCACCGCACAAGGCAATGCTCGGAGAAGTGTTCCTTGCAAAGCTGGATATCCCGCTTGCAGACCGTTTCGCCGCCGAAGAGGAGCAAGCGAAGCTTTGGGAATCTGCGGTCCTTGGGCAGGCAGGTTGCAAAGTTGCGAAACACGGTGGGAACCAGATGGGAAATCGTAATTTCCTGGCCGTCCAGCCATTCGGCCAGGTTTCCCAAACCTTCAGCCTTCAGGTCGAACGGCAACAGGCACGCACCGTTGAGGAGCGCTCCGAATGTGTCCGTCCCCGATGCCGCATAACATTGCGACGCCGTGAGGCAGATGCGATCCTCCGGGCAAATGTGATAGGCGTTGGTCTGATTCATGATGTCATGAAGCGTATTTCGATTGACACGGATCACCCCCTTGGGTTGGCCCGTTGAGCCGGAAGTGTAGTAGATCGCGTTCGGGGAACCGGGCGATATGGAAAGATCGAGATTGGCGTCGGAAATCCCCGCATCCATCTCGTCTAGGTTAGCGATCGCCACCTCCGCGCCCGCCAGTTCGCCGGCCAGGGCGCGGTTCCTGCTGTTGGTCACGATGACCGAAGACTGCGAATCCGCCAGGATGTATTGGATTCGCGCCCTGGGATACAATGGGTCCACCGGCACGCAGCATTTGCCGGCTTTCAGGACGCCCATCAGGCCGATGACCGCGCCCGCGCCGTGTTCGAAGAGCAGCGCAATCTGCTCTTCCCCTTCGCCGCGGAGCGCCAGGATCGCGCGCGCAACGCGATTGGCAGCCCGGTTCAACTCGTCATAGGTCAACGTGCAACTGCTGCTCTTGACCGCCATTCGCGCCCGGTGTTTTCCGACTTGCTTCTCGAAGCGCTGAGAGATGGACTGCTCGATCTCCTTCCTTTCAAACGGGACGAAGGGATTCACGGGGACGACCTCTCGTCGTTCGGGGAGACGCGCACCCTTGGCCGAGGATTCGGCGACAGCTTCGGGAACATTGCGCATACCGACTCCTGAATTAGTGCGTCCTCATGCTCTCGTGCCGCGCGAGTACCTTCGCGCTTCTTCGAGGTGGGCCTTGAAATATCTCGCGAGGATGCGCACGTTCGGCTCGCGCAGCATGTGCTCGTGCATCCCCGAGACCGTGTGCGCCTCTGCGCCGCCCGCGGCGAGTTCGCGCCAGGCCAACCTCGCTCCATATTTCGGAGCCTCAGTGGTCTCGCTCGCCAGGAAGAGGATCAGGCGGCCCGGGTAGGGCCTTGGCTTGTAGCGCCGGCTGGCGTTTCCGCTGGCATGCAACAGGGCCACGGTGTAGCGATTCAACTGCTGCAGGTACTTGTTCTGTCGTCTCTCGAATTCCGCGCGTCCGGTGAGACGGGAGGCGGCCTGAATGCGCGCGGCCCGCCTCGCGGCCAACTGCCGGATATATGCCATCTGGCCGTCAAGCGAGAGCTGCGAAAGGTTGCGCGCATGTTTTGCGCTCCGCCGAAGCTGGTGCGCGATGAATTCGCCGGCGGGGCGGAAAAGCTCGCGGTTCGACCACTCCCGCATTGCGTCAAGGGCGCGGGAGGCGTCGTAGCCGAACCGGCGCGGTCTTGTGCTGAAGGTATCCAACAGAGCCAGGAAGGCAACCTCGTCGCCCTGCCCCTTGAGTTGTTGCGCCATCTCGAAGGCCACCGCCCCGCCTGCGCACAATCCGCACAGGAAATACGGCCCCTCGGGCTGGACCTTTCGCACCTCTTCGAGATAGAGGGACGCCAACTGCTCGATACTGACGCGCGGCTTCCGCGCAGGGGCCAGGCCGAACAGGTGCAGCCCGTAGCAGGGTTGTTCCGGTCCCAGGCGGCGAGCCAGTTGCAGGAAGATGCGCGCGTTGATCGTGTGTACGCAGAAAAGCGGGAGTTGTGAACCCTTCGGCTGAATCTCCATCAGGAAGGCCCCGGGCTGGTCCCAGTTACCCTGTTCAAGAGCCGGGGCGAGTTGCTCGATCGTGGGCGCTTGCAGCAGCAGTGGGAGCGGCAGGCTTTTTCCGAAAACTTCTTCAATCCGCGCGAATAGCCGCGCCGCCGAAAGGGAATGCCCGCCCAGTTCGAAGAAGTCGTCCTGCACCCCGATCGGTTGTACGCCGAGAATGTCTTCCCACAGCCGGGTCAGCCGCTCTTCCACTGGGTTCCGGGGCGCCGTGCACTCACCGTCCAACAGGGGCCGCGCGGCCGGAGGCTCGGGAAGCGCCAGGCGATCCACCTTTCCGCTGGGCGTCGTCGGCAACGAATCCAGGAACACGAACGTGGACGGCGCCATGTGGGCCGGCAGCGATTTCAGCAAAGCCGCGCGCAATCTCCCGACAGGCGGCGGAGTCTCTTGTCGGGCCACCACATAGGCGACCAGTCGTTTGTCGCCATGTGCGTCCTCGCGCGCGACGACAGCGGTCTCCTGGACCTCCGGAATGTCCAGCAGCGCCGCTTCAATCTCCACCAGTTCAATTCTGAGACCTCTGACTTTCACCTGCAAGTCTTTGCGTCCGAGGTGTTCGAGGCGTCCGTCCGGGGCCAGGCGCCCCAGATCGCCGGTCAGGTAGATCCGGGCGTCTCCTCCTTCCGGATCCGGCAGGAAAACAGCTTCGGTGAGTTCCGGCTTCCTCCAGTATCCGGGAGAAAGATATCGGCTCCTCACGGCGATTTCGCCCACCTCGTTGCAGCCGACCCGGTTCCTGTTCTCATCGAGGATCCATATCTCGTCGTCGGACATGGCATAGCCGGCGGGGGCGATGTTGCCGGCGATCTCCGTCCGCTGATCAATGAGCATCAACGCCGGCCACCCGTTGGCCTCCGTGACGCCGTAACCGAAGCGCAACAGGCAACGCTCGGAAAAATGTTCCTTGTAAAGCTGGATATCCCGCTTGTAGATCGTCTCGCTGCCCAGCAGGATCAAGCGGACCTTGGGGAATCTCCGGCCTTTGGGCAGGCAGGCGATGAAGTTGCGAAACAGGGTGGGAACCGGATCGAAGATCGTAATCTCCTGGCCGGCCAGCCATTCGGCCAGATTTTTCAAGCCATCGGCGTTCACGTCGTACGGCATCAGGCACCCGCCATTGAGAAGCGCCGCGAAGGTGTCGGTCGCCGACGCCGCAAAACATTGCGACGACGTAAGGCAGATGCGGTCTTCCGCGCAAGTGTGATAGGCGTTGGTCTGATTCATCGCGTGATGAAGCGCATTTCGGTGGGCGTAGATCACTCCTTTCGGCTGCCCCGTCGTGCCCGAAGTGTAATAGATCGCATACCGGGAACCGGGTGATATGCGAAGCTTGAGATCGGCTTCGGACACTCCCGCGTCCACCTCGTCTATGTTCATGATCGTCGTCCCGGCGCCCGCCAGTTCGCCGGCCAGCGCTCGGTTCCTGCTGTTGGTCACGATGACCGAAGGCTGCGAATCCTCCAGAACATATTGGATTCGCGCTCTTGGGTACGATGGGTCCACCGTCACGTAGCATTTGCCGGCCTTCAGGACGCTCATCATGCCGATCACCGTAGCCGCGCCGTGTTCGAAGAGCAGGGCAATCTGCTCCTCCCGTTCGCCGCGGAGCGCCAGGATCGCGCGCGCAAGGCGGTTCGCCGCCCGGTTCAACTCGTCGTACGTCAACTGACAGTCTTTGCTCTTGACCGCCATTCGCTCCGGGTATTTGCTGACTTGTTTCTCGAAGCGTTCGGAGATGGACTGCTCGATCTCCGTTCTTTCAAACCGGACGAAGGGATTCGCGGGCACGACCTTTCGCCGTTCGGGCAGCAGCGCGCCCTCTGTTGGGGATTCGGCCACAACTTCGGCAAGGTTGCGCATACCGACTCCTGATTGGCGCGTCCTGATGCCTCTCGCCCCACACGACGGTCAGACATCAAACATCATATTCTGGCGAGAGCGGGCGCCCCCGTCAAGAACTTTTCCGCCTAGGCACGCACCCGGTCGCGCGGTTCGCCGTGTAACCGCCCTGCTACGCCGGGCCACTATCAAAGGGACAGCGATGGTGTGCATCGGCCTGCCAGGCATGAGAAATCAACCTTTCGGAGGGTGTGGTGATGAACAGGGAATCAATTGTCGGGTGCGCGGTCGCGGCGCTGATGTTTGCCGGGACGTTCGTGGGGACCGCGGCGTGGGCCGCTGACCAAGCACCGCCCGCGCCGGCCGGCCAGACGGCGGAACCGGCGCAACATCCGCTGCGCCGGCTGTTCTTCGGCAACCTCCGCCAGCTCGGCGAGACGTTCAAGGGGCTGAACCTGACGCCGGACCAGAAGGCGCAGATCGGCGCGATCCTCAAGTCGCACAAAGCGGAGATCGTCGGCGCGCTGCAAGCGCTGCACGCCAAGCATGAAGCGCTGCTCGATGCGGTCCGCGCCGGCGCCGTCAACGAGGCGGCCATCCGCGCGGCGGCCCGGGAGATGGGCGACGCCATCGCCGACGCCTCCATTCTGCGGGCGAAGATCCGGCTGGAAATCCGCGCCGTCCTCACGCCGGACCAGTGCAGGCAGGTGGACCAGGCGCTCGACCAGGTCAGCCGGTCGGTCACCGATGCGCTCGACGGCCTGGCGAACCCATGATGATCGCCGCCGGGACCTGCGCACCGGAGCCGCGGGCGGGAAGCCGTTCCATTGGAGCGGCTTTCCGCCTATACTATTGGGCGGCGGGCGCACAGAGTCGCACGGCGTGGAACCGGGAGGCGCGGACATTGAGAGCGCGGGAAACCGACCCGACGGACCTCGCGCCCGCCGCCGTCCTGCAATTCCCGGACATGGAAGAAGTCGAGCGGGCGCGGTCGGGCGACGGCGACGCCTACGCGCGCCTGATCGAACGGTACCGCGGGCCGATCGCGCAGCAGATGTGGCGTTTCACACGCGACCCGGACCGGCACGCGGAACTCGTGCAGGACGTCTTCGTGAACGCGTACACCAGTCTGCGGAGCTATCGCGGCGCCGCGCCGTTTCTGCACTGGCTGCGGAAAATCGCGGTCCGCACCGGCTACGCGTACTGGCGGCAGTCGAAACGCGCGCGCCGGGAGCGATCCCTCGACGAGCAGGCGGCGCGCCTGCCGGCCGACGGCCCCGCCGGCCACGACGCGCGGGAGGCCGGCGAACTGGTGCACCTGGTCCTGGCCGAACTGTCGCCGCGCGACCGGCTGGTGCTGACGCTGATGTATCTGGAGGAGCGTTCCGTCGCGGAGATCGCCGAGCTCAGCGGATGGAGCGTCGCGATGGTGAAAGTCCAGTTGTGGCGCGCGCGGGCCCGGCTGAAGAAGGCGCTGCTCGCGCGCAGAGACTTGTGGGAAGGATGAAGGAGGCCCGGCATGGATGAACTGAAACAATTCGAGCGCTGGGCGGTCCGCGCCCGGGAAGAACGATCACCGGAACCGGATGTGACGCCGGCCGTGCTGGCGCGACTCCGGCACACGGACGCCGAGGCGCCGACCGGGCCGGGCGCCTGGATATGGGCGGCTTCCGCCCTCGCCGGCTGCGCGGCCGTCCTCGCCGCCGTCGTCGGATACGCCGCATGGGCCGAACTGGCCGCGCCGTGGACGAGCTGGTTTTCGGACCTTTCGAACTGGGGAGCGCTATGAGCGAATCAGAAATCGTTCAACCGGCCGCATCCGCAGTGCCGCCGCCGCGCCGCAAGCGCCAGTGGCTGACCGCGCTGCTGCTCGTCGCCGTATTCCTGTGCGGCATCGTCTGCGGCGCGGGCGCAACCGCCATCGCCGCCGTCCGCATCGTGCGCCATGCGATCCTGCACCCGGAAGGCCATCCCGAGCGCGGCGCGCGGTGGCTGAAGAGCCGCCTCAATCTGACCGATGACCAATTCGAGCAGGTCCGGAAGATCCTCACCGAGCAGAACGCAGACTTCGCCCTCATCCGCAGCGAAGTCCGCCCGCGCATCCTCGAGCGGCTGAAGAAAACGAACGAGGAGGTCGCGAAAATCCTCACCCCCGAGCAGGAGGCAAAATGGCGCACCCTGGTCCGCCGCCTCCGCGAACGCTGGCTGCTGAACCTGCCCGAATCTCCGGAGCCGAAAGCGCCCGCGAAGGAACCGGCTGAATCGCAAGGCAAGGGGACCCGCCGATGAAGACCGGAGTGTCGTACATGGGTTGCCACAGCCCAAGGCATCTCGCAACCGATATTCAGGACATGGCAAAGCTCGGGATTGACGACGTGCTCCTGGCCATCCAGGAGAATGACTTCGCATACTTCACCGGGAAAATGTGTTTTACACCCCGGATCGCGAAAGACCACGGACTGCGGCCGCTGGCGGTTTTCTGGGGCGCGCTGAATCTGTTCGGCGGAGGACGGTCGAGCCAGTTCCTTCTGGACCATCCCGAGGGATTCCAGGTGACGCTCGATGGCGCTCACCTGCCGCAGGGATGCTACGTCAATCCCGCGTGCGTGGGCAGGGTCAAGGAAATGATTGACGCGGTTGCGGACAGCGGGTTCGAGGGGTACTTCGTGGACGAACCCACTCCGCTGCGGAACTGTTTCTGCAAGTCCTGCCGGCGGCGCTTCGAAGACTGGTACGGCGCCGACCTCGCGCGCGCTCCGCGAGACCGCCAGGAGGAGTTCCGCCGGCGCTGCTGCATCGAATACGTACGCACAATCTGCGATTACTGCAAGACCGCTCATCCCAGCCTGGAGACGCTCTGCTGCGTCATGCCGTGCGATGAAGCGCTGTGGGAGACGATGGCGGCCCTGCCGGGCCTGGACAGCCTGGGGACGGACATCTATTGGACCAACAATGACCGGAACGTGGAGGAGATGGTTCCATTGGTGCGGAGAATGGCAGCGACCTGCCGCACGCATCGAAGGCGGCATCATGAGTGGTTGCAGTGCTGGGACGTCAGACGAGGATGCGAGGAGCGCGTGCTTCAGCAAGGCAAGGTCCTCATCCATGAGAAACCTGACGCGCTCTACATCTGGGCGTGGGAAGGGCAGACCGGCGTCACGGAGACTTGCGACGACCCTGTCCGCGCCTGGGCGAAGGCCTGTGAAGTCCTGGCGCTGGCGAAGCGATGATGGACGCGCTGCCGCGACTGGCAGGCTTGTTTGACCCCGACGGCCGGTTCTGTCATAGATATGCGGCATGGAACTGACCGTCAGCCAGATCATTCAGGGCGCGGCCGCCGCCTTCCTGACCGGCTTTTCGAAGACCGGAATGGTCGGGCTCGGCGTGCTGATCGTGCCGCTCATGGCGGGCGTCTTCCCGGCCAAAGCCTCCACCGGCGCGCTGCTGCCGATGCTCATCTTCGGCGACCTCTTCGCAGTGGCCTGGTACCGGCAGCACGCGCAATGGCGCGTCCTGGCGAGAATCCTCCCCTGGGTCCTGCCCGGGCTGGTGCTGGGGACGATCACGCTGAAATACACGTCCAGCGACGCCCTCGGGCACGTGATGGGCTGGCTGATCCTGGCGCTGATTGTCTTTCAACTCGTGCGCGAGCGCGGCGGCGAGTGGCTCGAGGAGCGCCTGCCGCATGTCTGGTGGTTCTCCGCCCTCATGGGCACGCTTGCGGGATTCACGACGATGGTCGGCAACCTCGGCGGGCCGATCGCGACGGTGTACCTCCTGAGCATGGGCCTGGAGAAGCGCGAATTCATGGGGACCGGCGCGTGGTACTACCTGATCGGCAACGTCGCGAAAGTGCCGTTCAGCGCCGGGCTCGGCCTCATCACGGCGCGGTCGCTCGTGTTCGACCTCGAGACCGCGCCCATCATCCTCATCGGCGCGGTGATCGGGCTTTTGACCTTCCGCCTGATTCCGCAGAAGTGGTTCAACCGCGCCGTGCTGCTCCTCGCTGCGCTGGCCGCGCTCAAGCTGCTGCTCACCCCGCACGGCTGAGGCCTTTGCGGCGGCGCATGGATTTTCGTGCTATAGTATTCCCGGACTGGAAGGAGCCTGCACGTGAAAGTGACCGACATCCACACGCACGTCGTCCTGCGACGCGGTTTCCTGGACAGCAAGGGCGAGACGGCCGCGACGGCGGCCGAGCTGGTGCAGATCCAGGACCGCTGCGGCATTGACCGCATGGTCGCGCTGCCGCTCGCATCGCCGGAGGCGCTCCATTTCCAGCAATCCAACGAGGAAGTGTTCGAGGCGTGCGACCAGTTCCCCGGCCGGTTCATCAAGTTCTGCAGCGTGGACCCGCGGCTCCAGTACAACAGCCCGGAGACCGACTTCACGCCCATCCTCGAGTATTACAAGAGCTGCGGCGCGCGAGGGCTGGGCGAGCTGGTGGCGAACCTCTGGTGGGACGATCCGCGCGTGCATCAGCTCCTGTCGGCGTGCGAGCGGGTCGGTTTCCCGGTGATCTTCCACGTGGGGGCGCGGGAGTTCCGCACGTACGGCCTGATCAGCGAACCGGGCCTGGGCGGCCTCGAACACGCGCTGAAGAAATTCCCGAAGCTCCAGCTCGTCGGCCACTCCCAGGCGTTCTGGTCCGAAGTCGGGCCGGTGAGCGAGCAGGAGCGCAGCGGCTATCCGCCGGGAAAAGTCCTGCCCGGCGGCGCCGTGCCGCGGCTGCTGCGCGAGTATCCGAACCTCTGGGGCGATCTCTCCGCCGGCAGCGGCTTCAACGCCGTCAGCCGCGATCCCGAGTGGGGCTGCCGGTTCCTGGAGGAATTCCAGGACCGCCTCTGCTTCGGCCTCGACATCTGCAGGCCGAGCGACAAGACGCCGCTGGTGGACTTCATGCGCGATGCCGGCGCCACCGGCAAGATCTCCCGTCCCGCGCACGAGAAGATCATGGGCGGAAACGCCGCGCGGCTGCTGAACCTGGATTAGGACGGCGGCATAAGTCATATTTCACCGCGAAGAGCACAAAGGCCGTCGTCCCTCGTCTCTTTGACAGCCCCGCCGAACGGTTGATATAATCGTGGACCATTGAGAAACCATTCGAGCCCTTCAAGAAGGCATGAACCATGGGCAACGTGATCCAGGGCGAACTCCTCGGCCAGGGGAAAAACTTCGCGATCGTGATCAGCCGCTTCAACGAATTCATCACCTCGCGGCTGCTCTCCGGCGCACAGGATTGTCTCGAGCGGCACGGCGTCGCGGCGAAGGACATTGACGTCGTCTGGGTGCCGGGCTCGTTCGAGATCCCGGTCACCGCCCTGCGCATCGCGCAGACGCACCGGTACGACGCGGTGGTCTGCCTGGGCGCGGTGATCCGCGGCCAGACGCCGCACTTCGATTACATCGCCGCCGAGGTCTCCAAAGGCGTGGCGCAGGTCGCCATGGCCTCCGGCGTTCCGACGATCTTCGGCGTCATCACCGCCGACACGATCGAGCAGGCCGTCGAGCGCGCCGGCACCAAGGCCGGCAACAAGGGCGCCGATGCGGCCGCCTCCGCCATCGAAATGGCCAACCTCTTCGGAAAGCTGCCCAAAGCCCCGGCGAAGAAGTAAATGCCTCCGCGCTCTCGCGTGGCAAGAACCATCGTCCATCGTCTATCGTCATTCGTTCATCTTTTTGAGCCATAATCATGCGAAAAAGGACTGCGGGAAGAATTCTGGCTGTCCAGGCGCTCTACCAGTGGGACGTTCGCGGCGCCCCCTTTCTCAAGGAGTTGCCGGACTTCCTCCGAGGTTCCTCCGAGGACGCCGAGGTGATCGCACTGGCGGAGGAGCTGTTCCACGGCTGCGCGGAGCACAGCGAGGAGATTGATGCAAGCCTCGGCGCTTCGGCCGAGCATTACGACCTCGGGCGCATGGCGGCGGTGGACCGCGCGATCCTCCGCCTCGGCGCGTACGAACTCCTCCACCGGCCGGACGTCCCGCCCAAGGTGGCGATTGACGAGGCGATCCGCATCGCCCAGAAATTCAGCACCGCCGAGTCCGGCGCCTTCGTCAACGGCATCCTCGACCGCGTCATGGCGCGCGCCCGCCCCGGCGCCGGCCGCGTGGCCCATGGGCCGGCCGGCGCGACCGATGGGAAGAAGAAATGACCGTCCGGAAGCCCCACGGCGCCGACCTGCACCTCCACACCGTGTACAGCGACGGCGTCTACACGCCCGAGACGCTCGTCGCTGCGGCGCGCGAGCGCGACCTGCTCACGATCGCCCTGACCGATCACGATTCGGTGGACGGCGTCGAGCCGACCCGCCGTGCCGCCCGCGACACCGGCCTCGGGGTGATCGCCGGCGCGGAATTCGGCGTGCCGGTTTCCGATGAGGGCGACGAGGAAATCCATCTCGTCGGCCTCTTCCTCGACGTTGAATCCGCCGCGCTCCGGGAAGGGCTCCTGCGAAACCGCGCGCAGCGCAAGCAGCGCGTGATGGAGATGATCGAGAAGCTCAACCGCATCGGCGTGACCCTGCGGACCGAAGACGTGCTCAATCTCGCAGCGCCGGGCAACGTGACGCGCCTGCACCTGGCGCGCGCGCTGGTCCAGACCGGCCGCGTGCGGTCCGTCCGCACGGCGTTCAAGCGCTGGCTCAGGCCCGGCACTCCGGCCTTCGTGCCGCGCTCGGGCGTGCCCGCCGCCGAGGTCATTGCGCTGATCCATCGCGCCGGCGGCCTGGCGATCATGGCGCATCCCGGCAAGACCCTGCGCGACGGCGAAATCCCCGCGCTCGCCCAGGCCGGCCTGGACGCGCTCGAGGCGTATTGCCCGGACCACTCCGCCTCGCAGGAACTCCATTACCTCAAGCTCGCCGCGCAGTATGGCCTGCTCGCCGGCGCCGGCTCGGACTGCCACGGAGATTGCAACGGCCGCATTCTCATCGGCAAAGTGCGGCTCCATGAGGACCAGGTCGAGGCGCTCCGCGCGCGCGCCGCAACCTGGCGGGAGCCGCGACATGGGTGAAGGCAAGACCTCGTTCTTCGGCCGGCTGAAGGCGGGCCTGACCAAGACGCGCGCCAAGTTCTCCTCGAGCATCCGCTCCGTCCTCACCCTCGGCCGCAAGCTCGACGCCGCGGCGATTGACGAATTGTCCGACGCCCTGATCGCCGGCGACGTCGGCCCGCGCTCCGCGGAGCGCATGGCGCGCGACGTCCAGGAAGCCTTCCGCGCCGGCAAGTTCAAAAACCCCGAGGACGCGATCGCGTTCCTCAAGGAGGACATCAAGTCCTCGCTGCGTGGCTGGGACACCTCGCTCCACTGGAGCGAGTCCGGGCCGACGGTCTGGCTGGTCGCCGGCGTCAACGGCGTGGGCAAGACCACCTCCATCGCGAAGCTGGCCCATTTCTACACCGGGCAGAAGAAGCGCGTGCTGATCGCCGCCGGCGACACCTATCGCGCCGCGGCGGTCGAGCAGCTCGAGATCTGGAGCCAGCGCGTCGGCGTGGACCTGGTCAAGCACCAGCACGGCGGCGACCCGGCCGCAGTGGCGTTCGACGCGATCGAGGCGGCCGTCGCGCGGAAGATGGACCTGCTGATCGTGGATACCGCCGGCCGCCTGCACACCAAAGACCACCTGATGCGCGAGCTGGCGAAGATCGAGACCGTGATCCGCCGCCGCCTGCCCGGCGCGCCGCACGAGGTGCTGCTCGTCCTCGACGCCACCACCGGCCAGAACGCCGTGCAGCAGGCGAAGCTCTTCCACGAATCCATCAAGCTGACCGGCATCTTCCTCGCGAAGCTCGACGGCACCGCCAAGGGCGGCATCGTCGTCGGCATGCGCGATCAGATTGACCTGCCCGTCAAGTTCGTCGGCCTCGGCGAGAAGGCCGACGACATCGAGCCGTTCGACCCGGACCGGTTCGTGGACGCGCTCTTCGAGTGATGGGAGCCCTTCCCGGAATTTCGTCCAGTTTCGCCGTTTCGGCCCTTGACTTCCGCCGCCGTCCCTCTCTATATTGGAACTGTGGGCAGTGAACGCCCGTCGGGCATTTGGGCGGGGCGACTTGGGGAATCGGCGTGGCGCCGGAAACGGCGCTGAACGCGATGGGATCTTTCTGACGGATTGCCCCCAGTTCCGCCGAAACGATGATCAACTGACGCGCAGGCGCGGGATATCTTCAGTGAGGGAGGTGTGCAATGCCTGAATTCGTCAATCCGTTCACCGGCGTAGTGCCGGGGCGCAAACTGACGCCGCGCGAACTCACCCGCGCGATCCGCATGGCGCTCTCGGCGGAGGAGGAAGCGGTGCATCAATACCAGTCGGTGGCCGACGCGACGGACGACCCGCTCGCGAAGGCGCTGCTCAATGAGATCGCCGACGAGGAACGCGTCCACAAAGGCGAGTTCCAGCGGCTGCTCAATATCCTGCTCCCGGACGAGGCGAACTATCTCGCCCAGGGCGCCGCCGAGGTGAATGAACTGGCCTCGAAGGTCAAGGGCCAGCCCGCAGCCGAGAGCGCGCCGCCCTCGGTCGGGAGCCTGAAGTCTTGACGCGCCGCCGCTACGGCGCGAACGTCGAGAGCGGTCGTCAGCGAGTTCATTTTTAGAGGAGACGGACCATGGCCACAGAACTTCTCAATCGCGGCGATGCGCCGTTCAGCGACAAGGTCTGGGCGGCGATTGACGCCGCCGTCGTCGGGGCGGCCAAGAGCCAACTGGGCGCGCGGCGCGTGCTGCCGGTCGAAGGCCCGTACGGCCTCGGCTTAAAGTCGCTGCCGGTCCGCGACGCGCCGGCTGCGGAGCAACTGACGCCCGGCAGCGCGATCATGACCGGAGCGGTGCCGCCGCCGGTGGTCAACATCGCCAGCGGGTTCAGGCTGGCCGCGCGCGACATCGCGGCGTTCGAGGAACGCGGCATGCTGCTCGACCTGGGCGAAGCGGCCCGCGCGGCGATCTCCGTGGCGTTCCAGGAAGACGCGCTGCTCTTCAACGGGGCGAAGGATTTCGGCGTGGAAGGATTGCTGACGGCGAAGGGGGTCCATTCGGCGAAGCTCAAGGACTGGGCGCAGGTCGGGACGGCGGCGACCGACATCATCGAGGCGGTGACCAAGCTCGACGCCGCCGGCTTCCATGGCCCGTACGCCCTGGCGCTGGCCCCGGACCGCTACAACCTGCTGCTGCGCCGCTATCCGCAGGGCGCCGGCACGGAACTCGAGCACCTGCGCCTGATCGCGTCGGAAGGCGTCTCCAAGGCGGCGGCCATCCGCGCCGGCGGCGTGCTGCTGGCCTGGGGCGTCCAATATTCCTCCATCGTCCTCGGGCAGGACCTGATGGCCGGGTTCGTCGGACCCGCCGGGCGCGACTACGAACTCACCGTTTCCGAGAGCCTGGCGCTGCGTCTTTTGCAGCCGGCGTCGGTGGTCGCGCTGAAGTAAACGCGGCGCGCCGCAGAGAGAAACGCAGAAGAACCTGACGGCTCGAATTGCCGCAAAGAAGCGCAGGAAACAAGGGCGACGTGATGTTCCGTTAAGCCGTTCCCCTTGCGCCTCTTTGCGGCAATATTTGTCGCCGTTTTTCGCGTCCTCGCGTTTTCCTGGTGATCCATTCCGATGCGGACCGTTTTACGCAAAGTGACGCGGCCGTTCGCTGCGTTTCGGGATCGGGCCGACGCCGGGCGCGCGCTGTCGCGGGCGATGCCGCCTCTTCCGGGCGCCGATTCAGTCGTGCTGGCGGTGCCGCGAGGCGGCGTAGCGGTGGCTGCGCCGCTGGCAGAGGCGCTCGGGGCGCCGCTCGAACTGATGCTCGTCCGGAAACTCCCGATGCCGCATTCCCCCGAAGCCGGGTTCGGCGCCGTGGCGCTCGGCGGCCAGGTGGTTCTCAACGAGCCGCTCGTCCGTGAACTCGACCTTTCGCCCGAGCGCATTGCTGCGATCGTAAAGGAAGTGCTCGCCGAGGTGCGCCGCCGCGCCAGGGAGTACACCGGCCGCGACCGCCCGCCGGAGGTGCGCGGGAAGTGCGTCTACCTCGTAGATGACGGCCTCGCCACGGGCTTCACCATGATCGCCGCCGCGCGGATGGTCAAGGCGTGCGGGCCGAGCCGCATGACGCTCTGCGTGCCCGTCTCGCCGCACGATTCGCTGCGCGCGGTCGAGCCGTACTTCGACGATCTCTGCTGCCTCATCGAGCAGGCGCACCCGCCCTTCGCGGTCGCCTCGTTCTACGAGGACTTCCACGACCTCACCGACGATGAAGTGCGCGCCATCCTCCGCAAGCCGGCGAACCCCGCCTGACCCGCTATTCGCGCTCAGGAAACCGCGAAAATCCACGATAATAGCAGTGTCGGAAGCGGTGGAACGCCCGGATTAGCTTGAATTGCGCTGCATCCGGTCCGCGGCGGACCGGTGGCGCTCCCAATGTCGCATGGCTCCGCCACGGTTTTCTTCGAGGCGGCTGCTGAAGCTGCGTAACCGATGTCCCGGGATATTTCAGGACGAAGAACGGCGATGATCGTCAACGCTTTCAAATCCCTGCTGCGCGGCCTTCGCGTTCTTCGCGGCGCGACGTTCCTCAGGCAGCTCTGGCGGATGGACGATTTGGTTCGGCGGCTGGCGGCCGGGCTGGCAATCGCCGCTCTGGTCCTGGCGGTCTGGTCGCTGAACGCCTTCGACTGGCTGCAACTGGACGCGATGAATCTGGGAGCCAGGGCGAGGGCCGTTCCGCCCTGTCCGAACGTCGTGGTGGTGGGCATTGACGACGCGTCGCTGAGCCGGTTCGGCCAGCTTCCCTGGCCGCGAACGCGCTATGCGAAAGCGATCCAGGAGTTGAGCGCGGCCGGAGCGGAGTCCATTGCGCTGGACATGTGGTTCCCGGAAGCGGATGATCCCGCCGCCGACGACGTCCTGAGGCAGGCGGCGCAGCAGGCAGGCAACGTCTATCTCGGGCTTTGTTTTGCGGAGGACAAACCGCGCGTCAAGGTCACCCGCAGCAACAGCCGCCTGGTCCAGGGCGCGATTAGCGAAGCCCACGTCAACGTCATCGCGGACTCGGATGGGCAGGTTCGCCGCGTGCCGTGGGAGAGACACACGCTGGCCGACCGTTTCCTCTTCATGCCGGTGGCGCTGGCGGCGCGCCATTTCGGGGTTAAGCCGGAAGACGTGCGGGCCGAGCAAAATGTGCTGCGGATCGGCGACGTCCATCTTCCGCTCGAGACGCAGCCGGACGGCTCCGACGCGTTCCTGGTGGATCTGCCGGATACGCCCGATTACTTCGAAGAGAACTACATCTCCTTTCTGAACGTCGAGAACGGGCTTTTCAAGCCCGAGCAGGTGCGCGGCAAGATTGTGTTCATCGGGCAGGTCATCGTGGGCGGCGGCTATGCGGACACGTGGGAGACGGCCCGCGGCCGGAAGTTCGGCGTGATCCTTCTGTCGGAGATCACGCAGCAGATCCTGGACGGCCGCGGCCTGATCCCCGCTCCGAAGGCGTGGACTTTCCTGCTGGTGCTGATGCTCGGCTTGAGCGGCGCGTTCCTGTTTTACCCGCGCCACGCGGTGCTCGGATTCGGCGCGCATCTGTGTCTGCTGGCGTTCATCTGGGCGTTCTTCTTTTTCGCGATCGTGCGGTACGGTCGCGTGCTTGAGCCGCTGCCGCTGACGGCGGCGGTCGTCGGTTCGCTGGCCGTCGGCATGGTCCGATCGCTGCGCCGCGCCAGTCACGAGCTGGTGCAGGACGCGCGCGCGATGGAGATCCTCCGCCAGCTCAGCGAAACGCTCGTCTCGTCCTCGGGCATGCCCTCGATCGTCACCGGCAAGCGGCCGGACGTGAGCCAGTCGTTCGTGCTGCCCGGCCAGACGCCGCAGGTGCTCCTGCAGACCATCGCGCAGGCGGTCGGCGCCCGGCAAGGAGCATTGTTCATTTCGCGGCAGCCGGGCCAGGGACTGACACGCATCGCGTCGCTCATCGGTGACGGGGCGCTCCCGACATCCGGGTTCGCCGACCGGGTCAATGAGCGCCTTTTCCAGGGCGGAGGCGCCTTCGCCAGTTGCGATCCCGCGCGCGATCTGGCCTTCAATGCCGCACCCGTTCCGAACACGCTGCTGGCCATGCCGCTCTCATTCAACGGCCAGGTCATGGGCGCGGTGCATCTCTACGGCAAGTTCTCAACAGAGGCTTCCTCCGGAGAGCGCTTCACGCCGGCCGACCTGCGCCTGGTCGCCGTTATGGCGCAGCAGACGATGATCGGGCTGGAGAACGCCTCGCTCTACGAAGGGATGCGCGGCATCTTCATGAGCGCCACACTCGCGCTGGCCAACGCGGTGGACGCGAAGGACCCGTACACGCGCGGCCATTCCGAGCGCGTGCTCGGCTACAGCGAGCAGCTCGCCCGCGCGATGAACCTGCCTCCGCAGGACGTGGAGAGCGTCAAAATGGGCGCCGTGCTGCACGACATCGGAAAAATCGCGATCCCGGACAAGATCCTGCACAAGCCGGGCCGGCTCACGGTGGAGGAGTTCGACGTGGTCCGCACTCACCCGGCGCGCGGCGAGGCCATCCTGGCGCCGCTCGAAGAACTCCGGCCGCTCCGGCCGGGCATCCGCCATCATCATGAGCGATTCGACGGCAAGGGTTACCCGGACCAACTCGCCGGCACGGACATCCCGCTGCACGCGCGCATCATCTGCGTGGCGGACGCCTTCGATGCGATGACCTCGAAGCGTTACTACCACAAGGCGAAGAGCCTGGAAGAGGGATTGGACGAGATCGCGCGTTGCAGCGGCGCCCAGTTCGACCCCGAGTTGGCGGAGACCTTCATCAAGGCGCTCAGCAAACGCGCCTCGGCCCCGGTCCTGCCGCAAGCCGTGCTTCAGGCCTTGGCGGATTACGGACGATAGATGACAGACGATGGACGATGGAAGAGGCTCGCCTCTCGTCCATCGTCCACCGTCCATCGTCCATCATCTATCGTCTATCGTCCGCCGTTACTCCACGCTCAGCGAGTAGTTCGATCCTTCCGTCTGGACCGCCACCTGCACCAGCAGTGTCACCTCCTGCCCGGGGCTGATGGTGCGCAGCGATGAAGATCCCAGCCAGGAGGAAGAAATGGTCGTGTTGACCGGCACCGGGAAACAGCTGGCGTAGATCAAGCTGCCGTTGACCGTGATCACGCTCAACGTGTTGTCGCCGGGCCCGCTCAACGAAATCCGGTTGATCGTGAACGCCTGTTGGCTGACGTTCTGCAGCGTCCAGGTGACGTAGCCGTCGCCGATGTTCGGCCCGGTCACCACGATCGGGCCCGGGTTCGGCTGCGTTGCGGGCTGCGTCATGGTGAAGGTGTGCGAGCTGCCCGCCGGAAGCGCCATGGTGCTCGGCCCCGGCCAGACCGTGTCCACCCAGACCGTGCCTTCCGTCACAGCGACGTTCGTCTCGTATTCGCCGGAGGACTTCGAGGTGGTGACGGTGAACTGCGTGCCGCGCACACCGGCGGTGCAGGCCGGCATGGCCACGTCGAAGTGCGTCCCATGCGCCGCCTTCACCTCAATGGTGCCCAGCGAGCCGATCGGAATTTTCACCGCGCTGTAGATCCGGCCCTGTCCTTCATCGAACGAGACCAGCACGACCACGTTCACTCCGGAGTTAATGGTGACGGTGGTCCCGTCGGCGAAGGCCAGCGTGCCGCCGGTAACCTGGCTTCCGGCCGCGACAGGCTGATTATTCCAGAGGACCGGCTCGGTCTTGCCCTTCAGGGTCAATCCCGCGCCGAAGGCGCCGAAGGTCGAATTCTCCACGGTATGGTTCGGGCAGCCGAGGAGGAAGCCGGTGGCCGTCGTCGGCTCGCGCGGCACATAATACTGCGAGTAGCTGTCGGTGGTCGGATATGGCGAGGACGGGCAGACGAACACCTCCGGCTCGGAGATCACGTTGGACAGCAGCGTCGGCAGCGTTGTCAAGGCGAACGACGGCGTTTGCTCGTACTCCGTGTAGTACGTCAGCAATCCGGTTGCGATCTGGCGCAGGTTGTTCGCGCACGTCATGCCGCGCGACACCTGTCGGGCGCGGACAATGACCCCCGCCGAGAGCGCCGACACCGCGGCGATCACACCGAGCACGACCAGAAGCTCAACCAGCGAAAAGGCTCGTCCGCGACGTTTCCTGCAATCTTGTGTGTGCATGGCACCCTCTTACTCTAAAGTTATCAGGCCGATCACACTTCACGCTCAGTGAACAAGTACAATTCCGTTGCAATCTGATGCATCTTATTCTCACGTGTCATAGTTCGGCACGTTTGCCTTGTCCGGATGCAACTTCCGGCCACGTTGGCCGACAGCGCAAAGATCACGCCGATCACAGTCTCAAGATAAATAATACCAGTGGCTTACGTATAGGGCTGTCTGCCTTGATGCGCATACGGAAGTCACTTTCCATGAACTCAGTTGCACGTAACTTGATCCAGCTTGCTGATGTTGCGAATTCCGTGCCAGGTTTTGGCTCCAAAGTTCCGGTTCGCGTGCAACGGCATTGCACGTCCGCAGCCCGCTTGCGCGCCGCGCGGTAAGGCCGTAACATGGGAAGGCTTTCCAGGCGTTCCTTTGTGAGCGAGGGCGGGATGAACCGAGGAGAGATCGAGGCGCTGCTGGCTTTGCCGCTGGCCGAACTGCTCAGCCGGGCCGACGCGGTGCGGCACAACGAGGCCGGCGACGGCATCGAACTCTGCAACATCATGAACGCCAAGTCGGGCCGATGCGGCGAGGACTGCAAGTTCTGCGCGCAGTCGGCCCGCCACGCCACCGGCGCGGCCGCGTACCCGCTCAAGAGCCGGGCCGAGATGCTGCAGGCGGCGCGCCAGGCCAAAGAGATCGGCGCCGCGCGGTTCGACATCGTGACCAGCGGCAACCGGCTCACCGGCGAGGAGATCGCCCGCATCGCAGAGGCCGTCTCGGAGATCACCTCGACCGTGGGCATCGCCATGTGCGCCTCGCTCGGCCGGCTCAGCGAGGAAAGCCTCACGCTCCTGAAGCAGGCGGGCCTCTCGCGTTACCATCACAACATCGAGACGTCGCCCGCCTTCTACTCGCGCGTCGTCACCACGCACCGTTTCGAGGAGCGGATCGAGACGATCCGCGCCGCGCAGCGCGCCGGGCTCGAAGTCTGCAGCGGCGGCATCATCGGCCTGGGCGAGAGCTGGGCCGACCGCATCGAGATGGCGCTCCTGCTGAAAGAGCTCGGCGTCACCTCGGTGCCGATCAACCTCCTCGTGCGCATCCCCGGCACGCCGTTCGAGAGCCTGGCGCCCATCTCCTGTGTGGACGCGATCCGCACCATCGCGCTGTTCCGGTGCATCCTGCGCGACCGGATCATCAAGATCGCCGCCGGGCGCGAATCCGTGCTGAAGGACTTCCAGGCGATGGCGTTCATGGCCGGCGCCAACGGGATGCTGATCGGCGGCTACCTGACCTTGCGCGGCCGGGAGGCGCAGGAGGACCGCGGACTGCTCGAGGAAGTGAAGAAGGCATGGCGGCGATAGAGGAATTTCTGAGCGCGCGGCGCCGCGAGGGCCTGCTGCGCGAGCTGCGGCCGATCTCCGCGCGCCGCGAGGGCCGGGTGCGCGTCGGCGCGCGGGAGTACCTGGACCTTTCCTCGAACGACTACCTGGGCCTGGCGGGCCATCCGCGAATGGCGCAGGCGGCAACGCAGGCCCTCGAAGAGTTCGGCACGGGCGCGTGCGCCTCGCGTCTGATGGGCGGCGACCTCGACATCTTCCACTGCCTCGAAGAGCGCGTCGCGGAATTCAAATCCACGGAAAGCGCGCTGGTCTTCAACTCCGGCTACCAGGCCAACGTCGGCATCTTCAGCGCGCTGCTGGGCCGCGGAGACGCCGCCTTCTGCGACCGCGCCAGCCATGCCAGCATCCTGGACGGCATCCGCCTCTCCGGCGCGCGGCTCTTCCGGTTCCGGCACAACGATCCGGCGCACCTCGAATCGCTCCTGAAGAAGGAGCGCGCCAAGTTCAAGAGCGCGCTGATCGCGACGGAAACGATCTTCAGCATGGACGGCGACCGCGCGCCGCTGCGCGAACTCGTTGAGCTGAAGGAGCGCCACGGCTGCCGGATGCTCGTGGACGAGGCGCACGCGACCGGCGTCTTCGGCGCGACCGGCTCGGGCGTGGTCGAGGCGGACGGGCTGGCAGGGCGGATCGAGCTGGTCCTGGGGACTTTCAGCAAGGCGCTCGGGAGCTTCGGCGCTTACCTGGCGACATCGCGGCCGATCGTGGAATACCTGGTCAACACCTGCCGGAGCTTCATCTACTCCACGGCATTGCCGCCGGCGGTCATCGCGTGCAACCGCGTCAGCCTCGACCTCGTGGCCGAGGAGCCCTGGCGGCGCGAAACGGTCCTGGACCGTTCCAGCCGGTTCCGCGAACTGCTCCGGGAGCGAGGATTCGCTGCCGTCGGCGTTTCTCAGATCGTGCCGGTCATCCTCGGCGAGAATCGCCGCGCGCTCTCGTTCGCGAAGGCGCTGCAGGAGAAAGGCTACTGGGTCGTGGCGGTGCGTCCGCCGACCGTGCCGCCGGGCCAGGCGCGCCTGCGGTTCTCGCTGACGGCCCTGCACACGTGGGATGCCCTGCGGAAGCTTGCCGATGACATGTCCGACATCGGAATTTGAGTTTTTTCCGCGCCGCGGGTTCGCGGAGACGCTCCTCCTGGTCCCCGGCTGGGCGACCGATCACCGGATCTTCAGGCCGCTGGACCTGGAGTTCAATTATCTCGCGGCGGTGTCTTTTTCGCCCCGCGATTTCCAGGAGAGCCTTCTCTCCGCGCTGCGGAGACATCGGCTCGACCGCGTCGCCGTGCTGGGCTGGTCGCTGGGAGGATACCTGGCGCTGGAGTTCGCCCGCGCGCATCCGGAGCGGGTGATGGAGGGCGCGCTCTTCGCCATTGGCATGCGGGAACGTTATGACGCGGAGGTCATCGAGGGAATCAAGGCACGGCTGGCGCGAAATAAGGCCGCGTATCTGCGCCGGTTCTACGAGGCGTGCTTCTCTCCCGGCGAGCGCGAGGCGCGCGACTGGTTCGAGCGGGAGTTGCTCCAGAGCTACCTGGACCAGATGGAGTTGGAGACGCTGCTGGCCGGGCTCGACTATCTCGTCTCCGCGTCGCCGGCTGATGCGAAGGCCCGGTTCATCCACGGGCGCGAGGACCGGATCGCGCCGGTCGGGGAGATGCTGGCGATGAAGGAGCGACTGCCGGGCATGCGGCTGGTCTGCATGGAGAGCGCGGGCCATGCGGCATTCCTGAACCCGGAGTTCAAGAAGGTGTTCCATGCCCTCCTTGGATAAGGCGAAGATGGTCCGCGACTTCTCGCGCTCCGCGCCGCTTTACGACCGGTATGCGAATGTCCAGTTCAAGGTCGCCGACGCGCTGCTCGCGGAATTGCCCGGCGCGCGCGAGAGCATCTTTGAGATCGGCTGCGGCACAGGCTACTACACGCGCCTGCTCCGGGAGCGGTACCCGACGGCGCACCTGAAGGCCTGCGACATCTCCCCGCGCATGATCGAGGTCGCACGGGAGAAACTGCGGGATGAGGCGATCGAGTTCCTCGTCGCCGACGCTGAGACGCTGGTCCTGGACGAGCGGTTCGACCTGGTCACCTCGAACGCGGCCCTGCAGTGGTTCGAGGACCTGGCGGCTGCGCTGAAGCGGTGCCGCAACGCCCTCAACGACGGCGGGCTGCTCGCCTTCTCCATCTTCGGCCCGGAGACGTTCCGCGAGCTGGACCATTGCCTGCGCCTGGCCCTCGGCCGCGCGGAAGGCAACCTGGTCCGCTCGAGGACGTTCCTGGAGAAGGAGCGCATCGCCGAGATGCTCCGCGCCTCTTTCGGCCGGGTGACCGTCCGCGACGCGACTATCCACGAAGAGTACCCTTCGCTCCGCGCCCTGCTGGAGAAAATCAAGCGCACCGGCGCGCGCGGCGGCGGGTTGCCGGGCGGTTCGCTCGCGCAGCCCGGGCTGCTCGGACGGGTGGAGAAGCTCTTCCAGGCGGAGTTCGGCCGCGTCGAGGCGACGTATCAGGCATTCCTTTTCCTGGCGGAACGATGAGCGCAATCTTCGTGGCCGGGACGGACACCGGCGTAGGCAAGACCGTGGTCACCGGCCTGCTGGCGCGCAGTCTGGCCCTGCGCGGATACCGCGTGGCGACTCAGAAATGGGTCCAGACAGGCGGCGCGAGCGACCTGGACGCGCACCTGCGCTGGATGGGCCGCAGTCGAAGCGAGTTCCGGGGCTTCCTGCGCGCGATGGTTCCTGTGGCGCTCGCGGCGCCGGTGTCGCCGCACCTCGCCGCAGAACTGGGCGGCGCGCGGATCACCGCGTGCAGGATCCGCCGCGCTTTCCTGCGCCTGTCGCAGCATTTCGATTTCGTGATCGTCGAGGGCACCGGCGGCCTGATGGTTCCCTTCAGCCGCAAGCGACTGCTGGTTGACCTGGCGCAGGAACTTGACCTGCCGGTCCTGCTGGTGGCCGGCAACCGGCTAGGCGCGATCAATCACACGTTGCTCAGCCTGGAAGCGCTGAAGGCGCGGAAGATGAAGCTGCTGGGCGTCGTCTTTAACAATTTTGCCGGCGCGGGAAACGCGCGCGTCCTGCGCGACAATCCGAAAGTCATCGAGTCCCTGAGCGGGCAACGCGCTCTCGGTGCGCTGCCCCGGACGCGGCGTCCGGGCACGCTGATAAAGCGCTTTGCGCCTATAGCGGAGAAGGTGCTGGCCGCCTATGAACGACTGGATCACAAGAGACCTGAAGCATAACTGGCACCCGTACACGCAGATGAAGGACTGCCGGCGCCTGCCGCCGGTCCTCATCGAAAAGGCCCGCGGCCTCAAGCTCTACGGCGCCGGCGGACAGTGGTATTACGACACCATCTCAAGCTGGTGGTGCAACGTGCACGGACACAACCATCCGCGCGTCCGCGAGGCGATCCGCAGGCAGGCCGCCTCGCTCGACCACGTCCTCTTCGCCGGGTTCACGCACAGGCCGGCCATTCTCCTGGCGGAGAAGCTCACCGCCCTGGCGCCGCGCCGGCTGACGAAGCTCTTCTTTTCCGACAACGGCTCGACCGCCGTCGAGGTCGCGCTGAAGATGTCCTTCCAATACTGGCAGAACGTCGGCAAGCCGGAGAAGCGGCGGTTCGTCGCGCTGGACCGGGCCTACCACGGCGACACAGTCGGCGCGATGAGCGTCAGCGGGGCCAGCCTGTTCAACGAGCGGTTCGCGCCGCTCCTGTTCCCGACGCACAAGATACCCTCGCCGTACTGCTATCGCTGCCCGGAAGGCCGGGAACCGGGGAACTGCGCGACCGAGTGCGCGCGCCCGCTGGAACAGCTCCTTGGGAAGCACGGCCGGGAAATCGCCGGAATCATCCTCGAGCCGCTGGTCATGGCGGCGGGCGGGATGATCATCTACCCGCCGAAGTACCTCGACCGGGTGGGAAAGCTGGCGGCAAAGCATGGAGTGCACCTCATCCTGGATGAGGTCGCCACGGGCTTCGGCCGCACCGGGAAGATGTTCGCCTGCGAGCATGCGCACGTCCAGCCGGACTTCATCTGCCTAGCCAAGGGCATCACCTCCGGCGCGCTGCCCCTGGGCGCAACGCTGACGACGGAGCGCGTCTACCGGGCGTTCTATGCCGACTATGCGCAACATAAAACCTTTTATCATGGGCACACGTACACGGCGAATCCCATCGCCTGCGCCGCCGCGCTGGCGAGCCTGCGCGTCTTCGAGGAGGAGAACACTCTCGCGCGGGTGCGCGCGCTGCTGCCGCAATTCCACGACGGGCTGCTGCGGTTTCGATCGCTGCCGATCGTCGGGGACGTCCGGCAGATCGGATTGATTGGGGCGATCGAGCTGGTCAAGGATCGCCGCACGAAGGAGCCGTTCGGCGCGCGGGAGCGCATCGGGCTGAAAATCTACCACGAGGGACTGAAGAGAAACCTGGTCCTGCGGCCGCTTGGGCACATCATTTACCTGTTCCTGCCCTTGTGCGTCCGGGAGCGGGAATTGCGCTATATCCTCGACAACACCTACGCAGTGGTTCAGGCGCAATCCTAAGCAAACGGCTCAAGATTTCGTGATGTTCGGTCGCAGGAGACCGCGGCGCTCGCTCCGGCGTTTGCCACTGTTGCAGCAGAACCTTTGATTGTGGCATAATCCCGTCGCCGTGGGAATCCGCACCGGTCGCTGGCCTGGCAAGTTCGGAGGCGAGCAGGAGGGGTCGCAAGAATGGCAAGCCACGAAGTGAATCCGGAAACGCCTGAGGCGCGCGCGTTGCTGGAAAAGGTCTGCAGCAGCAAAACGCTGCCGTCGGTTCCGGTTGTAGCGGCCAACATCCTGACGCTCTGCAAAGACCCGGATGTGGATTTTGCGAAGCTGGGGGAAATGACCTCGGCCGATGCGGCGCTCGTGGCCAAGCTTTTGCAGATGGCCAACTCCGCGTTTTTCGCCAGCCATCAGAAGGTTTTCTCGGTCAACGCGGCGGTCGTGCGAATGGGGTTGAAGGTAACGCGCATCGCGGTCCTCGGGTTCAGCCTGGAGACTGAAATCAGCGGCAAGATGCCCGAGGAGTTCAAGGTCGATCGTTTCTGGCGCTACTCGCTGACGACCGCCAGCGCCGCCCGCGTCATTGCGGAGACCGTCTGCCCGGCCCAGCGCGACGAGTGTTTTTCCGCCGGAATCCTCCAGGATATCGGGATGGTGGCTCTCCAGTGCGCGCTGCCGGAGGAGTACGCAAAAGTCCTGGCCGAACACCGGCTGCATCCCACGGTGGAGATCCACGACCTCGAGAAGCGGTTGCTGGGCGTGACACACACGGAAGTGGGCAGCCGGCTCCTGCGGCAGTGGAACCTGCCCGAAGAGGTCTACGCGCCGATCCGCTACCACCACGGCCTGGACCAGGCGATGGCGGACGGCCTTTCGCCCGATTTGGTCCAGGTGGCGCGGACGCTCGTCTTGGGCACCCTGGTGGCCGCGCTCTTCCAAGGCAAAACCAAGGGCATTACGTATAAACGGGTCATAGACACGGCGCAGCGATACTTCGGGCTGGAGCCGGAAGCCGTCGAGCTGATGTTCGGGAAGATCGAAAAGGTCGTGCGGAGCACGTGCGAGCTGTTCCAGGTTGACCCGCGCTCGATGCCCGCTTATGAGCAGATCCGGCTGCGGGCCACTCACGAAGTGGCCCGGCTGGCCGCCGAACTAGGCCAAGAGGCGCGCTCGGCCGAGAACCTCGCCGACCAGCGCACCGAGGAGTTGCGCCAGCTCAAGCAGGAAAGCGATGAACTGAGAAGACTCATCTCTCTTGACGACCTGACCCTTTTGCTCAATCGCCGGGAGTTTCTGAAGAGGTTCATGGCCGAGATCGTGCGCAGTCGCCGCCATGAGCACGAGCTGGCGCTCGTGATGGTGGACATTGACGACTTCAAGTCGGTCAACGACACCTACGGTCACGCGGCCGGTGACGAAGTGCTGAAGCACCTGGGCGGTTTCCTGCAAGCCGAAAGCCGCAAGTCGGACGTGGCTGCCCGCGTGGGCGGGGACGAGTTCGTGGTGATGCTGCCCGAGACGGACCTCGACGGCGCAATCGCCGCCGCCGAAAAGCTGCGTTTCGGCATTGCCACGTCGTCAAAGGGATGGACCCAGAGAGTGCCCGGCATCACCGTCAGCGTGGGCGTGGTCCACTCCCGATACAGCTCGCACTCCTTCGACGAGGGTATTATCCTCGATCAGGCGGATAAGTGCATGTACCAGGCAAAGCGGGACGGACGAAATTGCACGCGCTACGCCACCATCTAGTGTTTAGTTCCGTAAATTGGCGTACCAATTTTCGCAACTAAACACGGCCCAACGGAACGTGTAACTCCTAAGAAAATGCGCGCTCGGCGCGCATTTTCTATTGATGCACCAGCCGCGCAGCCGTCGGCGCGGCTAATGCGCTCGGCGTAACGACGCGGCTTATTGCGGTCATGCTTCCTTGCGGAAATAGGACGCCTATTTCCGCAAGGAAGCACTAGCGCCCTGTCCCGTAAATAACACATAAGCCCAACCCGCATCCCTTCTGCCGCCTCGAGCTAAAGAACGCGCCCTTTCTTACGATAATCCCTATGGAGTTTGTTGCCATACCGCGGAAGTTTCAGGTGGGACGCCATGGGCAGTCTTGCCGCAACAACTGCGCCGGGCAGTGCCGGCGCAGCCGGTGTCGCCAGCGCCGCCAGCGTTGCAAACACAGCAAAGGGCGCAGGTGTATCCCTGTCCAGGGTCTTCATCGCCCGGCAGCCCATCTTCGACGTGCAGCAGAAGGTCTACGGCTACGAACTCCTCTTCCGCTCCGGGCCCGAGAACGTCTTCAAACACGCGGAACCTGATCAAGCCAGCGCCAAAGTCATGACCGACGGCACTCTGATCCTCAGCATGGAGGCCATCAGCGGGGGCAAGCTCGTCTTCATCAACGTCACGCGCAACATCCTGCTCAACGACTATATCAGCCTTCTGCCCAGGGATCTGACCGCGGCGGAGATCCTGGAGACCATCGAGCCGGACCGGGAGGTCGTCGGCGCCTGCAGCAGACTCAAGAAGGCCGGCTACATGATCGTCCTGGATGACTTCGTCTACGGAGAGCAGTACGCCGACCTCATGAACCTGGCGGACATCGTCAAGGTGGATTTCCTGTCCACTTCGGCGGAGGAACGCCGGCAGGTCCTGTCGCGGTTCACAGGCCCGAACGTCCGTTTCCTGGCCGAGAAAGTCGAGACGCACGAAGTCTTCAAGGAGGCGAGCGGTCTGGGATACAGTTATTTTCAGGGGTACTTCTTCAGCAAGCCTGTGATCGTCTCATCCCGGGATGTGCCGGGCTTCAAGCTCAACTACCTGCAGATGCTCCAGGAGATTCAGTTGCCCGGCGTCAACTTCCATCACTTGGAAGCGATTATCAAGCGCGACATGGCGCTCTCTTTCAAGCTGTTGCGTTACATCAACTCCGCATATTTCGGCTTGAGCAACAAGGTCAGCTCCATCATGCATGCCATAACGCTGCTCGGGGCGCGGGAATTCAAACAATGGGCCTCGCTCGTCGTTATGGCCAGTATGGGCAGCGACAAGCCCGACGAACTCGTCGTCCAGGCGCTCATCCGCGGGAGGTTCTGTGAGTCCCTCGCCCCGATGCTCGGCATGAAGCAGCGGTCGCAGGAACTCTTCCTCCTGGGAATGTTCTCCGTGATTGATGCGATCCTGGACCGCCCGCTGGAAGAGATCCTCAAGGACCTGCCCCTGTCCGATGAGATCAAGGACGCGCTCACTGGAAAGCCCAACCGCCTGCGCGCCGTCTTTGACTACGTCCTGGCTTACGAGAAAGGGGACTGGAATCATTTGACCGAAATGGCCCGCGCCCTGGGGCTCGACGAGTCCGACATTCCGGCGGTCTATTGGCACGCCGTGCATTGGGCGCAGAAGAGCTTTGGCGAAGTCAACGCTGCGGTGTGAGGCAGACACTCCTGGCGTCTTTTCAGGCCGTTTACCGCCTGGATTTGCTACACGGGCTATGCCTCGGCTGAAGCAATGCCGGGTTGTCAGACTTGCGCTTACGCTATTTCGAGGAAGGCGATTTCAGTCCAATCCCTGCAAAACCCGCGGATTCGCCTGCGAGCCGCCTCCGTCGGCGCCCGAATCGGTCCCATTTGCAGACCTATGGCACGAGTATTGCTTTCGTTCATGCCGGCGGAGATAGCACGAGAGACTTTCTGCGGTCCGACTGCGGGGAACCTTCCGGAATATCGCCGCTGCCATAAACTTTATTGACATACCGGCTTTAGCTGCGTAAAATTGCTCAAGCGGGGTTTGGCCTCCGTCGGTCGCGCGGCGGGCTCAATGGTCGCAAAATTTTCAGGCGCGACCTCAGAAACACAGGAGGAGTAAGAGCCATGAAGTTTATCGTTCGGGGTATGGCGGGGATCGTTGTGCTTGGGCTATGCATGCTCCGCGGGCCGGCGCCGGCCGGCGTCGTCGCGCACGGCCAATTCTATCTGAGAGCGATTCCCTCGAGCGCAGTGCATCACGTCCAGGCGCCTCACTTGCACCTCCGCGACGGCACCAGCCTCAACTGGAGCGGGTACGCCGTCGAGACGAACCTGTCGAAGCCCGCATCGAACGCCGTGAGCTACGTCGTCGGAAGCTGGATCGTGCCGGGCGTTAAAGCAAGCGCCCCCACCAAGGACACGTATTCCTCCGCCTGGGTCGGGATTGACGGGTACTCGGACAACACCGTCGAGCAAATCGGCACGGAGCAGGACTGGACGGGGCGCGCGGCAAGTTACTACGCGTGGTTCGAGCTGTATCCGAACTACGCCTACGAGATCGTGGGCTTCCCCGTAGATCAAGGGGACACGATCACCGCCCAGGTTGAATATCTCGGCAGCGAGACTGTCGTGGTCGGGGATCCCTGGGGCTGGCGCGGCCACGGCCGGGAGCACTGGCGCAAGGATTCCTGGGGCCGGGAGACCACCGAGGTCGTCCAGACTTTCCAACTGACGCTCACCAACGTCACCAAGGACGTCACTTTCTCGATTGATGAGCAAATTCAGGGCGCGGAACTGCAGTCGGCGGAATGGGTCATGGAGGCTCCGTCGGAGAACAGCGTGCTGCCGCTGAGCGATTTTGGAGCCATCTCTTTCTCCGGTTGCGAGGCCACGCTCCAGGGCGTCACCGGACCGATCAGCGCGTGGCCGGACGACGAGCTGACCATGGAGACCAGCAAGGCCGTCACCAAGGCCGCGCCTTCGAAGTTAGGATCAACCGGCGAGACCTTCTCGGTCACCTGGGAGCACCAATAATCCGCAGGCCCGCCGGCCTCGTCGCCGAAACGAAAGACGCCGGCCGGCCTTAGTCGAATCGCAAGCAGGCAACGACCGTCCATCGGGGCGGTCGTTGCCTCTTTCGTTTCCGGCCGCTCGTAGTGGCGCCGTCAGGCGCTGCTTCATATGCCTTGACGGGCACGCTGTGAACGGCCACGCTTTTTCAACGGACTTGTGGCGCACGGATGCTTGACGCGTCGCGCGAATGCGAGTAATATTTTGCTTCCGCACTGTGCGGCCGAGCCGCCTGGCCGGCGTGATCCTCTGAAATCAGCAAGTAAGGGAATTGCGGTCATGGGAACCTCAAGCGAAACTGCGTATGCCCTGGCGCGCGAGCGGTACGGCGCGCTCGGGGTCGACACCGACGAAGCCATCCGCGTGCTGCTCGCCACGCCGATTTCTTTGCACTGCTGGCAAGGTGACGACGTCGCCGGCTTCGAGGGCGACTCCGTGCTTTCGGGCGGCATCCTGGCCACCGGCAACTACATGGGGCGAGCTTCCGGCGGCGACGAGCTTCGGGCCGACCTCGAGGAGGCGCTGAGGCTGCTCCCCGGCAAGAATCGCGTCAATCTCCACGCCATGTATGCCGAGACCGGCGGCGTGCGGGTCGAGCGCGATCAACTTGAACCCGCGCACTTCAGCCGCTGGATTGACTGGGCGCGCGCACATACGTCGGGTCTCGACATGAACCCCACTTTCTTCTCGCATCCCAAGGCCGCCAGCGGGTTCACCCTCGCGAGCCGCGACGAGGCGGTCCGCACGTTCTGGATCAATCACGCGATCGCGTGCCGCAAGATCGCGGCGGCTATGGGCCGGGCGCTCGGGAGCCCGTCCGTCAATAACATCTGGATCCCCGACGGCTACAAAGACATGCCGGCTGACCGCGCCATCCATCGGCGATTGCTCAAAGACTCACTCGACCGGATCCTGGCCGAGCCGATTTCGCGCAGTGAGTGCCTCGACGCCGTGGAGGGCAAGCTCTTCGGCCTCGCCAGCGAAAGCTACGTCGCCGGTTCGCAGGAGTTCTACCTGGGTTATGCCCTCTCAAAGAACCTGCTCATGTGCCTGGACATGGGGCATTTCCACCCGACGGAAGACGTGGGCGACAAGATTTCGTCGCTGATGCTCTACCTCGAAGGCCTCCTGCTGCACGTCAGCCGCGGCGTGCGCTGGGACAGCGACCACGTCGTCGTCACCGACGACCCGCTGAACCGGCTCATGTCCGAGATCGTGCGCGGCGGCTTCCTGCCGCGGGTCAAGATCGCGACCGACTTCTTCGACGCCTCCATCAACCGCATCGGCGCGTGGGCGATCGGCGCGCGGGCGACGCAGAAGGCGCTCCTTCGCGCGCTCTGCGAACCGGCCGCCCTCCTGCGCAAGCACGAGGCGGACGGCGATTTCACGGGACGGCTGATGCTGCTCGAAGAGGCCGCGATGCTGCCGCTGGGCGCCGTGTGGGAACACGTATGCCTCATGAGCAATGTGCCGACGGAACGGGGCCTTCTCGAGGAAGTGCGCCGGCACGAGCGAACCGTGCTTGCGCCCAGGGCGCGGGCGGCGCTCCCGGCGAGCCATTCGCGCGCGCTCGAGGAACTCCTGCACGTGTCGCACGCGGTGGGCGCGAATACGCGGTTCGTCCAGGCCGGCGGCGGGAATACCTCCGTCAAAACGGCGGACGGGACTCTCATGTTCATCAAGGCCAGCGGCACACCGCTCGCCGGCATGGACGCGCGCCGCGGCTGGGCGCTCGTGGACACGGCCAAGGTAATGCAGATCTTCGACCAGCGCCGCCTGCTCACCGCGCCGTCTTCCGAGCGCGAGGCCGAAGTCCTGCGGATGCTGAACGAGAGCGTAATCGCCCCCGCCGGCGCGCGGCCGTCGGTCGAAGCCCCGCTCCACGCGCTCCTCGGCAAGGTCGTCATCCACAGCCATCCGCCGGCGGTCAACGCATTGACCTGTCATCGCCGCTCAAAGGAACTGCTGGAGAGCCTGTGGCGCAAGGACGAAGAGCAGCCCCTGTGGGTCCCGTACGCCGACCCGGGCGTCATGCTCGCATTCCGCGTGCGCGAGCTGATTGACGAATACCGCCGCCGCAATGGCGCGTTGCCCAGGGTCATTCTCTTGCAGAATCACGGCCTCATCTGCTCGGCGGAATCCGCCGTCGACGCCCTTCGACTGCACGCGTCGGTCATTGACAAAATTGAAAGCGCGTTCTCGAAGAAAGCCGCATCGGAGGCGGACCCGGTCGCGCAGATGGTCGGACGTATTGTCGGAGAGGCCGCCGGCGCGGCGATGCAAGCGCGCCGATTCGCATTCTCCGGGCAGACCATAGACCCGCGCGCGCATTCGGCCATCTTCTCCGGCGCGCTCACGCCCGATCACGTGGTGTTCTCCGGACCGAGGGTCTGCGTCGTGGAAGAGCCCGCGAGCGAGGAAAAACTCCGCGCGGCGGTCGAAAGCTTCCGCCGCGACAACAAGACCGTGCCGCGGATCCTGTCGCTCGGCGCGAAAGGGATCTGGGTCGCGGGCGAGAACGAAAAGAAGATCGCCGCATCGCAGGAACTCTTCGCATCCGCCGTCGCCTCATCGCTCCTGGCCGCAGGAGACCTGCAGCCGCTCGGCCCGCGCGAGGTGGAGTTCATCCTGAATTGGGAAGTCGAACACTACCGGGCCAAGATGATAGAGAACTCGAATCGCAAGGGATGATGAACCCTGACGGGGCTGTCCCCTGCCGGCAATGCACGTCGGCCGCGCAGTGCGACGAATGGGATAGCTGGCTATTTTAGCTCCCTATAATCGGCGGGAATCCAGGATTTCGGCGCGCGGGTCCGGGTTCCAGCCGTTCGGCCCTGAGCTCACGGCCGAAGGCCTTTCGCGGGATTGGCAGCTAGCGCATAAAGCGTTTTCAGATCAACCTTTACTACACGCTGGGTTCGTTTTTTCAAATCGCCTTCCGCGCACAACCCTCCTTTCCGTCAACGACGGGTTCACGCAAAGCCGCAACGGACGGCAACTTCCGCCGGAACGACCGCAAGGCATATAACCCCTTTCGCTAATGGGCGTTACTACACGCTGGGTTCGTTTTTTCAAATCGTTTCGCGCGCGCAATCCTCGTACTACGTAACAACGGGTTTCACGCAAAGCCGCAAAAGCCTGCCCCCGGATTTCGTAAACGGGGGCGCCAAGAACGCCAACTGATATTGCAACCACGGAATACACGGAAGATACTGAAGCTATTTAGGTAAATCATTCGGTGTGCTCCGTGTATTCCGTGGTGGAGGCCTTTGTCTCTTTGCGCCTTTGCGAGAGACACGTCGTTTCCGGTCCTTCGTCTTTGAGCCTTCGCGTGAGACACTTTTCTTTTTCAAAAAAATCGCCATGTATTATAACATGGGATTTTCGTCGCCGAGCGGACGGGGAAAAGTCAGTGCGCTTCGAAGCGGGTTCAGTGCGGTTGGGAGCGGCTTGAGTGCGCTTCGGTGCGCTTCGCAGCGGTTTGAGTGCGCTTTTTTCGGCCGGTTGAATTTGACAGCATGCTTGGTTGCCGACTTGTCCGCCGAAGCCTTGGAGGAGCTGGATTGTAGAATGACGAATAGAGCAGATGCTGCCAAGGTGCTTTCGCCGCGCACTTGTCAATGCCGGGAAAGCGGAAAAGAGCTCAGCAGATCACAAATGTTTCGTAATCCAATCAAGAATTCTTAAAATGGGTGCCTGTCCCCGGTTTTTCTATGACGGGGGCCGCATCACTAACCAATACGCTTACGCCACGACCCGTTGTTGATGTTCGTAGCGATAATCTTGATGGTTCGTTCTCGAACCTCAAAGGGAAGCCCTGAAAGTTCATATTTGACCCGGCACCCGGAAAGTTCATATTTGAACCGGCAGGCTGGGCTTTCGCAGTCGAGGTACGTTGTATTCGGCACACCTATGGGAATCCTCGGCGCATGTTCATATAAGCCGTCAAGGATGCTCCCGCAGCCGGGACATATCGCCTGTAAGTTAACTATCTTTGGCTTTATCCAATGGTAGCTCCACCGAAATCGCATACCGCCAAATGAATCTTGTCGGTAACGCCTATACGGTTGCAGCACTAGCCGTACAACCCACAAGAGAATGAGCATGGCAAACAGGCCAGCCAACACAGCGGCAAGTAGGGTGAAAACCTGCCGCCATGTAAGCCCGTAGTCTTTGGTCACAAAGGGGGTAATCCAGCGAGCGACAAACAAGAGGGTTATTCCCAGCCCGATTAGTAGCAGACGCGCTATCCACCCGTGTATGCCTTTTTCAAACGAGGCGAGAATTTTGTCCTTGTGATACGCAAGCCTCTTTTTGATTGCACCGGACATAGCTACTTCTCTCAGATTATGCTTGCGCCACCATCAGACCAACTTCGTGACCTTTAGGTTGCGGAAGCATGCACGCTCGCCGATGCCCGGTCCGCTTGGCCCGCTGTCGCGGGCCGGCCCGATGTTGCCTGAATAAAGTACGGACCTACCGGTTAGGGCGCGCGACGCCATCTGTACCGATAGTATACGACCTTCCATCATTGCCTATAAAATATCGCTCTGATTGCCAGGACGATATAACGCCCTCACGGACGTAAATATTGTACTCTGTGCCGAAAACCTGAGCCCCTGTGTTCGGATTGGGCTTGGCCTTATCTGTGATAATAGCAATGTAGATAGTGCCATCTGAGCTATCCTGCATCTGTTTGAGCTTGACACCCAGGGCACTTTCCGCATCGGCAACCGTCATGCCCTTAATCAGGCGGTGCTCCGCAATGGCCTTTTTTATATCGTCAACCGGGCTGGCAGGCGCTTGCGAACGCGCCAGCGCCGCTGCGTTGGAAGCTTTCAAGTCGGCAATCTGCTTATTGAGCGCCGTGATTGTCTTGAGCTGGCCGCGTACCGTGATTTTCAGCATCTCATTCTCTGTCCGCAAGGTCTCATTCTCTGTCCGCAACGCTGCCAGTTCTGCCGACGCATCGTGCGCTCTGGTCGTGGACGCGGCAGAACCTTGAACCGGCCCTGGGGCGGCAGATGGGGCCGGCTCCGGCGCATCAGCGGCAATGGCCGAGCCCGACGCCAAGAAAAGGAACAGGACAACACTCATAAGCCCCTTCATGTTGCGCCTCCCTTTCGCAACCTCGCATGAAGAAGAGGGGGCGGCAGCCCGTGCGAGTTGCGGCCCCGGTTGCAATCCGGTCGCCGCCCCGTGCGCTATTTATAGGTGCAAGGAATGAACTCAGTCCAACCGAACACCACTTGTTCGCATTCCGCCGGTTGCGAGCCAGTAGGACAAAATGATTAGGCCGGCCAGAGCGCAAAGACCCGCGCCTACCCGAAGCGCCAATGTGATGTGCGCGCCGGTTTTTTCGATTTGTGCCTCAAGCGGCCCATATTTTTTCGCAATGGCGTCCAATTGGGATTCATAGGCAGACCACCGGGCGTTCGTCGCGGCAGTATAGGCATCAGAGAGGACCTGCAATCGGGAAGAATCAATCGGCGTCGCATTGTAATCAGCCCGCGCCTTCTGTTGGGCGACTTCCGTAGCTTCAAGGATTTTGTCCGTCGCGGCTTTCCATTGTTGCTGGACCCTGGCTACCGCCCCGGCAGTGTGGGACACCTCGTCGACGGAGAGGAAGAAGGCGATTATTCCCAGGACGATGAGACCCCAGCCCCAAACGAAGGAAGCCAGCGACCGTCGCGGCGGCGAATCCCGTCGTCCCTGCGGCGGTCGAACCGACCGGTTCGGCCGCCAAGCCGCCTCGAAATCGGCGTAATGGCCGCCGATTATCTTCCCGTCCTTGGGTTGGTTCGATTCCGCAACGGCCTCTGGTTCAGACGCGGCCGGCCGTTCCTGCGGCGGCACGCGGTTCAACGTTCCACATTTCGGGCACTTCCCTGTCTTGCCCGCCAGACTCGGCGGCGCTTTCACTCTCGCCCCGCAGGACTCGCAATTGAACCCGATCATGCCGCCACCCGCCTTTCTCCCCTTGCCCGAATTGCGCCCGCCATTCTATGCCCCGCCTCTGCCCGCTGCAACCGGCGAATCAGATTATTTTCCAGCATAAATAAAACGTTTTTGTTTGGTGGCGGCCCAGACAGTCAAGAGATTTTCCCCTCCTGAAAGAACCTAAGAAAATTCTCCAACCCCGGCCGGCCAGTGTCGCCAGCCCGCCCCCGACAGAGGGTGAGCACGTCAGGTTCCCTTCGTCGCCCTCACCATCGCCAGAATGCCCGCGCGGAGCGGTTCCGGGAGCTTGGGCCAGGCCCTCACCACGTCCGCCAGGTCAGGCGATTTCTCGGAAAGAAACGCCAAGCAGGACGCCAAGACGTTTTCCTTGCTTGCGGAATCGCCTTTGTTTACAATGCCTTCCGTAGAGTGGGCGGCGGACTCATAATCCGTCTGTCCGCCGTTAGAGTCGGGGCCGTGCCCAACTGATGACGGGGCGGACGTGCCAAGCCCTTTCGCTCCGTGTGCGTTGTTCTTCAACCCGTCCTAAGGTACAATGTTTACAGAGGGCAAGAAGCCCTCGCGAGCCGCCTTCTTCACACAACTTCATACAAATCCCAACGGAAAAACATCCCATGCGCCTGTTGCTCATCAATCCGTCCAATCCGCTGGTGAGTATCGTCCACCTGCGGGAGAGCCGCTGGAACCGGTATCGCGTTTGGAAGCCGCTGAGCCTGATGACCCTCGCCGGGCTGACTCCGCCGGACTGGGAGGTCACTATCCTCGACGAGAACCTCGGCGCGCCGGACTACGATGCGCTGCCGCGCCCGGACCTGGTGGGCATTACGGCGTTCACCTCGCAGGCCTGCCGCGCGTACGAGCTGGCCGCGCATTTCCGGCGCCTGGGCGTGCCGGTCGTCATGGGCGGCATTCACGCCACGATGTGTCTCGATGAAGCCCTCGAGCGCGTGGACTCGGTCGTTACGGGCGAAGCGGAAAAAGTCTGGGGGCAGGTCCTGGAGGATGTCCGGCGCGGCGCGCTCCAGCGCCGGTATGAGGGCGGACTGGCCGACATCGCCGGGATCGCGCCCGCGCGGCACGACCTCCTGGAGGCCGGATACGCCCTCGGCGCGATCCAGACCACCCGCGGCTGCCCGCTCAACTGCAACTTCTGCAGCGTCTCGGCGTTCAACGGCACCCATTACCGCCAGCGCCCCATCGCCGACGTGATCCGCGAGTTCCAGACGATCCGCGAGAAACGCGTCCTGGTGGTGGATGACAATCTCATCGGCATCAGCGCCGATCACATTGCGCGGGCCAAGGACCTGTTCCGCGCCATGATCCGGGCGGACCTGCGCAAGGAATGGATTGCGCAGGCGACGATCAATTTTGCCGACGACGAGGAAATGCTGGCCCTCGCGGCGAAAGCGGGCTGCAGAGGCGTGTTCATCGGCTTCGAGACCTTGTCGCCGGAAGGGCTGCGGGAACTCGGGAAGAAGTTCAACCTGTTGCGCGGCCGAGATTTTGCCGCGTCGGTGCGGCGCATTCAGCGGCACAAGATACAGATCGTGGGGTCCTTCATCATCGGTCTGGACGTCGATCAACCGGGCATCGGCAACCGTATCGCCGAGGTGGCCGCCCAGTACGGCGTGGACAACGTCAATGTCCTGTTCCTGACGCCCCTGCCCGGCACTCGCCTGTGGGACAAGATGAAGGCCGAAGACCGCATTACCCTCGGCGACTTTCCGCACGACTGGCAATACTACACGTTGACCTTCCCGATGGCCCGTTACACCCATTTGTCGCTGGACCAGAGCATTGACGAGATGCTCCGCTGCGGCGAGAAATTCTATTCCGTCAGCCACATCCTGGCCCGGATATGGGGCAACCTGGTGCGATGGCGCAAGCCGTTCGTCACCACGGTGGCCAACTTCTCCTACCGGAGCAACCTGCGGCTGGATCGCAAGACCTACGCCGCCTTCCGCCGCGAGCACGGCCACAGGTACCACGAGACGACTTCACCACGACGACACAACGGGCACGACGGTCACGACGAACGGAGTTGAAATGTACTAAAACTCCTCGTCTTTCTTCGTGTCCTTCGTGCCTTTCGTGGTAAGAGCCGGCGGAGAGAGAATGGCGGCTTCGGACGCGGCGGGGGACCATAGGCAGACCCGGTTGCGGCCCTGCCGCTTGGCGCAAATGAGCCCTTCATCGGCGCGGACGGCCAGTTGTTCCTCGCTCCGAACCTCCGGCGTCAGGACCGCCGCCCCGATGCTGAGGGTGACGCGGATTTCCGCCTGGTCGTTGCGGAAGCCGGCGGCGGCCACGGCGTTGCGGACGTTCTCGGCGCACTTGAGCGCGCCGGCCGCGCCGGTATTCGGCAGGATGATGCCGAACTCCTCGCCGCCGTATCGCGCCAGGATGTCCACTTCGCGCACGGTGGAGAACATCGTCTTGGCCACCCGCTGCAAGACCTCGTCGCCCGTGCGGTGGCCGTACTTGTCATTCACGTCCTTGAACCGGTCCAGGTCCGCCATGAGGCAGGCGAGCGGCTGCGCGTAACGGACGCTTCGGACGTATTCGTACCGCAGCCGCGCCCAGAAGTAACGGACGTTGTAGATGCCGGTCAGGTCATCGGTAATCGAAAGGTACTTCAGCCGGTCCACCAGCCGCTGCTGCTCGGCCATGTCGCGGACGTGGAGGATGGAATATACGCCGGCTCCGCCGCGACTGTCCCCCGGCTGCTCGACCTGGCCGGTAACCTGGCCGAACTCCGCGCACGAGAGGAGCAGCAGCGCCGGGAAGGTGGAGCCGTCCTTCCGCCGGGCGAGGCCTTCGCCGAACCAGGTCTTCCGGCTCGCGAGCGCCTTGACCACCTCCTGCTCCGCGCCCTCGGGTCCCTTCGGAGGAAAAAGCGCGGTCGCAGTCAACTGGAGAAACTCGTCGGGGGAGTATCCGAAAGCGCGCGAAGCGGTGGCGTTGATGAGCGCCGTCCGGCCGCGCTCGTCCACCGTCAGGATGGAGTCCATCGCGCCTTCGAGGATTTGACGAAGGAGCGCGTTCTGGCCTTGAAGGGTCTCGATCGTAACGGCCGCGTCGTCCGCCATTCGACGGCCCGCTTCCTGATGATCCGGACATGGACGTCGTCGCGGGCGTCAATATACCGCCGCCGCCGTCAACCGTCAAGAAAGATTATCGCCGGAGGAACGCGGCGCCCGGGTCAGTGCTCGGTCATCTTCTCCAGGCTCAGGTCCAGGAACGCGCTGACCAGCGCCGGGTCGCAGCGCGATCCGGCCCCCTCGGCCATCATGCTGCGCGCCGCGGCGAAATCCATCGCCGCGCGGTAGATGCGATGGGAAACCAGCGCGTCGAACATGTCGCAAATGGCCACAATTCGCGCCCCGAGCGGGATCGCCTCGCCGCAAAGGCGGTCGGGATATCCCTGGCCGTCGAAGCGCTCATGGTGATGGCGGACAATCGGGGCGAGTTCGCGCAGGTGAACGGTGCGGGCGAACATGCTCGCGCCGATCACCGGGTGCGCCGCGACGATCCCGGACTCCTCCACGGTCAACGGGCCGGGCTTGCAGAGCAGCGTGTCCGGGATGCAGATCTTGCCCACGTCGTGCAGCAGGGCTGCGTCCTCGACGACGAAGACGTCCCTCGAGGCGATGTTCAGGGTGCGCGCAAGTTCGCCGGCGTAGGTGCGGACCTGCCGCGAATGGCCGTGCGTGTCCGGGCTGCGCGCGTCCACCATGCCGGCGAAGAATTCCAGGGTCTCCTGGTACGTGCGCGAGATTCGCGAGAGCGCCTCGGCGTTGTCGGCGGCCGCGGAAGCGCCTTCGGCCAGGGCGGAGAGCCTCCGCGCGTCCTCGGCGGAGAAGGCGTGCGGCCTGGAGGAGAACACCGCGAGCAGACCGAACGGCTTTTCGCCGGCGGTCAGCGGCGCGCTGAGGCAGGAGACCAGCGCGCGGTGCGTCTCAAAGGCGAAGCGGCCGGGCGTCAGCGCCGGGGACGGAAGCGCTCCTGTCCCGGCGGCGTCGCCCCTGTCCAGCGACGCCGCCATCTTGCCCTGGATCGCTTCGAGAATCGGCGAACCCACGGGAACGTCCGGCGCGGTCCGGAGTTCGGCATCCTTCTCCGTCAGCAGCAGCACGGCGCAGATCTCGGCGGCGGTCAGACGCGCCGCGCTGGTGAGGAGCTGCCGGCACATGCGGTCGCGGTCTGCGTTGAGCGAAAGGCTGCGGCTGACCGTGACCAATTCCTCCAGCTCGGCCACCTGTTCGGCGGCCGTCTCGTAGAGCCGGGCGCTCTCGAGGGTCACCGCCAGGTGCGCGGCGAACATCTCCATCAGCTCGATGGAATTCTCCTGGAACCCGGGCCCGTCCACACGGCGCAGGCACAGCGCGCCGAGCGGGCGGTCGGACACGAACAGCGGCATGAAGGCGTAGCAGTCGCCGGACGGGACATCGGCATCGAGAAGGACGGCCTTCCGGCGGACGGCTTCCAGGCACTGCTCGATCAGCGAATCGGTGCGGCACCGCCGCGTCAGGGAGCGGCCGGAATGCGCTGTGACGAAGAGAGTCTCCTGCGCCGGCTCATAGTGGAAGAGGATGCCGCTGTCCGCACCGAAGTTTCGGCAGGCCAGTTCGAGGGCCTTCTGCGGCAAGGCGTGCGGGTCGGTGGTTTTCGACAGGTTCCGCGCCAGGTCGAGCAGGGCCGAGGTCTCGTTCAGGAAAACGCCGCAACGCTGAGTGTTGACCGCCCCGAGGCAGCACGCGACAGTGCGCTGCAGCGCGCGCGCCTCGAACGGCAGAGGGATAAAATCGGCGGCGCCGCGACGCATGGCCTCCATGGCGTCGCCGATCGTCCCGCCGGAGGACATCACCACCACGCAGGTGTCCGGATACATCTCCTTGAGGTTCGCCAGGAGCTGCATGCCGTCCATCCGCGGCATGGCCATCTCGGTCAGGACGAGGTCGGACGCGCGCTCGCGCATCAGTTCGAGCGCCTCGGCGCCCGACTGGGCCGCGCGCACGGCGTAACCGGCCTCCTTCAGGGCCGAGATGCAATGCTCTGCAGTGTCCGCCTCATGATCCACCACCAGGATTTGCCAGAGTCCGTTTTTGCGCTCCGATGCCGATCTGGGAAGCTGCAGCATGATTCCGGCCACCTTTTCGTTATGAAGTCTCCACATCCTGTCCGGTCACCGTCGTTGCCTCACCGGAGATAGCGGCAACCGGTTAATGGGATATTCGTGGAGAAGGCAATGAACTTTAGCGAAGGGCGGGGAATTCCGCAGCGGAGCGCCTAAAGCGCAATGATCGCCGGGCTCAGGCTTCGAAGTCCAGGAGTCCGTCGTCGTCGGCCGCGGCGGAGGAAGCGGAGGCTTCGGGTTGCGTCTCGTCCTTGGCATCGGCCGGTTCGTCGGCCTCAGCCTTTTGATCGGGATCCTCGGAAGATTTCTGCTCCTTCGAGAGCTGCGCCTCGAAGCGGCGCGGGTTACCGGAACCTCGCTCGCGTTTCGCCGCCGCCGCGACTATGCGGTCGGTCTGAAGGTTCCTCGGGATCGAAATGTCGCCGTCCATGGCAACCTCTCAAACTCCGCTCAGGGCGCACCAAGCCCCGCGCGGCTCAGGGTGCGCTTGAGCCGCTGAAGGGCCTGCGTATGGAGCTGGCACGCGCGCGACGCGGTCACGTCGAGCACCTTGCCGATCTCCTGCAGCATCAGGTTCTCGTGATAGCGCAGGACGATGACCTGGCCTTCGCGCTCCGGCAAGTTGCGGATCGCCTCGGCCAGGACGCGTTTCTGGTCGGTGAATTCGGCCTGCTCATACGGATTCCGAGGCGCGCGCAGGCCCAGTTCGGAGGAGAGAAGGCTGACTTCCGCGTTCAGCGTCTCCCCTTCGCTCGAACTCCGGTGATCCGCCTTCGACAGCGCGAGCAGCCACGTCAGGCGATCCGCCGACACGTGGAGACCCTCGGCCAGTTCCTCCGTGGTTGCCGCCTGGCCCGTTTGCCGCGCGTCGTCCACGCTCTTCCGGAGGCGCTTCACCTGGCCGCGCAGGTCCGAGGAGAGCCAGTCATAGCGGCGCAGTTCGTCGAGCATCGCGCCCCAGATGCGCGGGATCGCGTAGCTGTGAAACGGAACTTTCCGGCCGGCGTCGAACCTCTGCGCGGCCTCGGTGAGCCCCAGCAAGCCGGCCGCGAGCAGGTCGTCGCGGTCCACGTGCGGCGGCAGGTTGCGCGCGACTTTACTGAGCACGTACTTGACCAGCGGCACATTGCGCTCCACGAGGCTTTCGACGCCGCTCTCGCCGGCGGCGCTCTTGCGATCGCCTGCGGAGGAGAGATGCGGGGCGTCCGCGTGCGCTTTATCTCTCGGGAGCGCGGCGTGCTGCGCGTGAGTCGCTGCTTTCGAGCCCATCGTTCACCTCCGCAGACTCAGGGGGATTCGTTTCGCACTCAAGCCTTCGGCCGCCGCGCGGAAGCGCCGTTGCCGTTTCCGCCTTGCTGATTCTTGACCTGCCGCTGAGCCATTTGCTCGCCGACGGCCGAGTACACGCAGTTGAGGAAGAACTTTCCCGCGACGAGCCCGAGCAGCCAGAACACCGCTGCGGCGGCCGTCGCACGAAGCGCTATGGCGTGGGCCGGCACGTCCGAAGCCAAGCCAACCATCCACGCGACGGCGAACGCCGCGACCGACAAAAGGATCGCGAACACCGGCGGAATCAGTTCCAGATTCATACGGTCACCTCAAGTGGCCAAGCCCTGCTTTCGCGTCACTCGTCGAGCGTCACCGTCGCGCGTCCCTCAAGCCGCATTGCCGGGACCAGTTCGTCGTACGCCAGCACCGGCAACTCGGGGACCGCGTGCTGCACCATGCGCCGGACGTGCCGGCGGATGGGGCTGGAAGTCAGCAAGACCGCCTCGAACCCGCCGGCGACCGTGTCGCGGACCGCGGCGGCGACCTTGTGGATCAGTTGTTCCGCACGGCTCGGTTCGAGAATGACCGCTGCGCCGCTGCCGCCTTCGTGGATGCACTGCGCGATGAGCCGTTCCAGCGACGGGTCGAGCGTGATGGCGCCGACGTTGCCGCGGCTCTCGACCGTCGCACAGATCGTCCGCGCGATGGACTTGCGCACCAGCTCGGTGAGCTGCACCGGGTCCTTGGTCGTGGCGGCATGGTCGGCGATCGCTTCGAGTATGCCGCCGAGATCGGTGATCGGAATTCCCTCGGCGAGCAGGTTTTGCAGGACTTTCTGCACGCCGCCGAGCCCGATGACGGCCGGCGTGAGTTCCTCGATCACGGTCGGATAGACCTCTTTCAGGCCGTCCACCAGCGTCTTGACGTCATCGCGGCTGAGGATTTCCGGCGCCTGCTTGCGAATGATTTCGGTGAGGTGCGTGATGAGGACCGAGCGCGGGTCGGCCACGGTGTAGCCGGCGGCCTCGGCCTCGTCTTTCTGCGAGGGCGCAATCCAGAGCGCGGGCAGGCCGAACGCCGGCTCGCGCGTCTCCTGGCCCTTGACGGGCTTCTGGACCATGCCGGAATCAATCGCCAGCAGGTTGTTGGCCAGCAGCGTGCCGCGCGCCAGCTCGTTGCCGCGGAGGCGGACGAGGTACTCGTTCGGCTTCACCTGCAGGTTGTCGTGGATGCGGATCGGCGGCACGATGATGCCGAGCTTCTGCGCCATCTGCTTGCGCACCGCGCGGATCTTGCGGAGCATCTCGTCGTTCTGGCTCGGGTCCAGCAGCGGGATAAGTTGATATCCGACTTCGATGGACATGCGGTCTACGCGCAGGGCCTTATGCAGCTCGGCGTTCTCGTCCATCGCCTTCGCCTGGGCGGCGGCCTTGGGCTGCGGCTTGGCGGCCTCCTCGGCGGAGCGGCGCATCGCCCAGGAAAGGCCCATGAAGAGGGCGGCAATGACCAGGAAAGGCGCCGTCGGCAGGCCGGGGATGAGCCCGAACAGCGCCATGATGCCTGCGCCGATGGCGAGCGCGCGCGGGTGCGTCAGCAGTTCGCTGCCCACGTCGCGCGCGAGGTTCGTCGAGGAGGAAGCCTTCGTCGTGATGATGCCCGACGTCGTCGCGATGATGAGCGACGGGATCTGCGTCACCAGGCCGTCGCCGACCGTCAGGATCGAATAGGTCTGGACCGCGTCGCCGATGGCCATGCCGCGGAGCTTGCCCATGATGATGCCGCCGATCAGGTTGACGGCGATGATGATCATGCCGGCCACCGCGTCGCCGCGGACGAACTTGCTCGCGCCGTCCATCGCGCCGTAGAACTCCGCCTCCTGCGCGATCTTCTGGCGGCGGTCGCGGGCCTGGTGTTCGTTGATCAGGCCCGCGTTCAAATCGGCGTCAATCGCCATCTGCTTGCCCGGCATCGCGTCCAGCGTGAACCGCGCCGCCACTTCCGAAATGCGGCCCGAGCCCTTGATGATGACGACGAACTGGATGACGCACAGGATCAGGAACACCACCAGCCCGACCACCATATTGCCGCCGACGACGAAGTGACCGAACGCATTGATGACCTGGCCGGCGTAGCCGTTCAGCAGCACCAGCCGCGTGGAGGCCACGTTCAGCGCCAGGCGGAACAGCGTGGTGAAAAGCAGCAGAGAGGGGAAGGTCGAGAACTCCAGCGCCTTCGAGGCGCTCAGGGCCACCATCAGCAGCAGCAAGGAAACCGCGATGTTCAGGCTCAGCAGCACGTCCACCATGAAGGTGGGAATCGGCACGATCAACACGAGCAGCACGCCGACCACGCCGAGGGCCAGCACCACGTCGCTGTTCCGCGCCAGCCTTCCCATGTTCATCTCAGGCGTCATCGTTCACCTCCGCAGAAAGAGCGTTGTCCAAACCGTCCTCAGCGCGCGCCCGGCGGATTCTGTCCGCGCAGCTTGTACACGTGCAGCAGCAGCCGGGCCACGGCGCGGTACAGTTTCTCCGGGATCACTTCACCCACTTCAACCGTCTTGTAGAGCGCCTGGGCCAGCGGCGCGTCGCGGACCGTGTGGACGCGGTGTTCGCGGGCCAGCTCGACGATGCGCAACGCCAGGTAATCGGCGCCCTTCGCCAGGACGATGGGAGCGGAGGCCTTGGCCGGGTCGTACTTCAGCGCCACGGCGTAGTGCGTCGGGTTGCGGACGACCACGTCGGCCTTTTTCACGTTGCGGAGCATGCGGCTTCGCGACAGGGTGATCTGCATGCGCCGGATGCGCGCCTCGACCTCGGGGTTTCCTTCCAGGAGCTTCTGCTCCTCCTTCACCTCGTCCTTGCTCATGCGCAGGTCGCGCTCGTACTGCCAGCGCTGATAACCGTAGTCGGCCGCGGCGATGAGCGCGAGCAGAATCCCCACCCGCAGGCCAAGGTCCAGCGTCGCCATGCACAGCGTGCTGAACATGATCGCCGGCGTGGCATGGTGCAGGCCGAGAATGCCCGGAAGGTGCGAGCGGATCGTCAGGTACCCGATGCCGAGAATGGCGATAATCTTCAAGGACGATACGATCAAGTGCGTGACGGAGCGTAATGAGAAAAGCCGCGTCATGCCGTTGATCGGGTCGAGTCTTTCGAGGTTGATTTCCAACACGTCGCCCGTAATCTGCAGGCCGACCTGCCCATAGCCGGCGAAGGCCGAGACCGCGGCCATGCAGATCAGGACGGGCGCCACGGGGACCAGGACGCTGATCATGATACCGGTGAGCAACTGCGTCGCGGAGCTGACGTTGAATTCCGGATGGACCAGCCCGCCGAAACTGCGGCGGTAGACGCCCATCAGCGCTTCCATCAGGCTGGGGCCGGCCGCCCAGAGGATCAGCATGGATCCGAGCAGCACGGCGGCGTGCTCGATCTCCGCGCTCCGCGCCACCTTGCCCTTCTTGCGGGCCTCACTGCGCCGGCGCGGTGTTGCGGGTTCGGTCTTATTGTCCATGCCTCATCCGTTCACAAAGCGCGCGACAGGGCGATCAGTTGCGTGTGCAGATCGCTGAAGGCGTCGTGCATCACCGGCCAGGTCAGCGGGAACGTCAGCGCCAGGGCCAGCACGCCGACGAACACCTTGACCGGATACCCGACGACCAGGATGTTCATCTGCGGCACGGCCTTGGCCATCAGCGCGAGCATCACGTTCACCAGGAACATGATTCCCATCAGCGGCGCGACGCCGCGCAAGGCGTAGAGGAACAGGTTGGAGAAACTGGTCTGCATGGCCGCGGCGATCGCGGGCGAGAAATGCACCTGGCCCAGCGGGATATCGCGATAACTGATCGCCAGCGCCTGGATGAACCAGTGGTGGCCGTCCACCGCCAGGAAGACGAGCAGACAGAAGATGTCGAAGAAGGTGGAAATCTCGTCGGCGGTGTCCTCTTCGTCGGGCAGCGACACGTCGCTCATGCCCAGCCCGATCGTCTGCGCCGCCAGGCTGCCTGCGGCGCGCATCGCGCCCAGCACCAGGCCGCCGGCGAATCCCATGAGCAGGCCGAGACCGAGTTCCCGCAGAACCAGCGGCGCGTAGCCGAGCACGCCCGCCGGCAGGACGCCCGCGTGCTGCGCCGCGAGCGGATACATGATCAGCGACAACAGGCATGTCAGGCCCACCTTCACCCGGTCGGGAATCTCGACGCTGCTGAGGATCGGCGCGGTCAGCATGATGCCGCTCGCACGGCACAGCACCAGCACAAAGACCGGCAGGTTGAGCGCCATACCCAGCAAGTCGTTCACGAGGCCGTTCCTTTGCGCCATCCCCGCGTCCGGGCGGGACGGCGCTCACATGGAAAGTTTCGCCAGGTTCGACAGGAGCGTTGTGGTGTACTGGCAGATCGTCTGGAGCATCCAGGGCATCAGCAGCGCCAGGGTGATCAGGACGGCGCCCACCTTCGCGACGAAGGTCAGCGTCTGCTCCTGAACGCTCGTGATCGTCTGAACCACGCTGACCAGAAGGCCGACGACGACCGCCACCAGCAGCAGCGGCGCCGTGAGCATCGCCGTGACGGCCAGCGTGTCGCGCCCGAGTTGCATAATCGTCTGTTCGTTCATGGGCCTGTCCTACGAGAAGCTCTGCGCGAGTGAGCCGATCACCAGATGCCAGCCGTCCACGAGCACGAATAGCAATATCTTCAAGGGAACCGAGACCGTCGCCGGCGGCAGCATGAACATGCCCATCGAGGTCAGCAGCGTGGCGACGACCATATCCACGACCAGCATGGGCAGATAAATGATGAAGCCCATCTGGAAAGAGGTCTTGATTTCGCTCAGCGCAAAAGCCGGCAGCAGGACGTGCGTGGGCACATCGTCGCGCGTCCGGGGCTTCGCCATCTTGGCCACGCGCAGGAAAAGCGCCAGGTCCTTATTCCGGGTCTGCTTGAACATGAACTCGCGCAGCGGTCCCAGGGCTTTCTCGAACGCCTGCATGTCCGTGATTTCGCCCCGGACGTCGGGCTGAATCGCGACTTCGTTGATCTTGCTGAACACCGGGGCCATGACGAAGAGCGTCAGGAACAGCGAGATGCCGATGAGGATCTGGTTCGGCGGCAGACCCTGCACCGCCAGCGCGCGACGGACGAACGACAAAACGATGACAATCCGCGTGAACGCCGTCATCGTGAGCAGCAACGACGGGACGAGCGTCAGGACGGACAGGACCAGAACGATTTTCATCAAGTCCGAAAGCTGCGCGCTGCCGGTGCCCGTGTTCAGGTTCAGATTGAACTTGACGTCCGCCGGCGCCGCCGCTGCCGGGACCGTAGTCGCGGTGGCCGGCGCGGTCTGCGCGCCGCACGGCGCCGCCGCCAGCGCCGCCAGAATCAACAGCGCGCCGCACAGGCGTTTCGCGGCATCCAGCCGCAGCAGGGACCTCCGCCGACCCGCAGGTTTCGAAGGCAGGATCATCATCTCAGTTGGCGCTCCTCTTCTGCGTCCCGGCGGCTGCGTCGGCCGTTGCAGCGCCCGCCAGCAGGGCGGCGAAATCCCTCGGCGCGCTTTCATCGCCGGGAAGCGTGACTTCCATGAGGACGTTGATCTCTTTCTCCGTGACGCCGATCACCAGGTAACGCCCGCAGGCGTTCAGGAGGCAGAGATGAGTCTTGGCGCCGAGCGAGATTTTCTCCACGATGCGCAGCGGTTTCTCGGTTCCGCCGCGAGCGAACTTCAGCGTGCGGCCGGCGAGGCGCTTGAAGAGGACCAGGCCGCCGAGCAGCAGCGCGCCGATGAGCACCAGGGCGCCGACCAGGCGCGCCAGCGTGACGCCCACGTGGGGCACCGCCGAGCCGGTCGTATCGGCAGCGCCTTCGGGCGCGTCCATGAACGACGTCTCCGGCTTGGCGGCCGGGACCGCGGCGGAACTGGACGCCGTGTCCGCGGCGGAGCCGGCGGTCGCGGCCACGGTCGAGGCCGTCCCGGGATCTGCCGCGGCGACCGCCCCGGCGCACAGCAACACGGCGACCGTCATCGCGACAGGCAGCCATCGGCACTCGGCAGCGATGCGTTTCACTTTCGGCGCTCCTTCCGTTGTTCTTCGCCGGCGAATCGGCGGATAAATCGGCAATCGCCTTATTTCTCGTTGTCGTTGCGGCTTACGATCTTCGTCACGCGGATTCCGAAACTTTCGTCCACGATGACCACTTCGCCCTGGGCGAAGAGTTGGCCGCGGACGAAAAGGTCCACCGGCTCGCCGGCTAGCTTGTCGAGCGCGACCACCGAGCCGGGCGTCAGCCGGAGGATTTCGCGGATTCGCATTTCCGTGGATCCGAGTTGCGCGACGACCGGCACCGACACGTCCATGAGCAGGTCCATATTCCCGGCCTCGCCCGCCGCCGAGGCGGGACTCAACGGCGCCAGGTCGTGCGGCCGCACGGCCGCCTTGGGGCGCTCATAGCCGGGCGCTGCGGGCGCCGTCTTCGGAGCGGCGGCCGCCGTGTCATTCGCGCTCTGAGGTTGTCCTGCGGTTTCCGATGCCATCGCCTGTTCCTCCATGAAAATGACCTGTCAGCCGTCTGTGGATGACTTTTCCAACCGTTCCACGATCTGCACAGCCTTGACGCGGCCGCGAAGTCCCATCCGCGCCAGGAATGCCGGCCTTCCGCCGATGGAGAGGAGCACGGGCCCTTCGGCCGGCTGGTCGAGGCGGACGATGTCGCCCGCGCCGAGCTTCAGCAGGTTGCGCAGCGGCACCTCGGCGACGCCGACCGTGATCGTGATCGGCAGGCTGGCTTGCTCGAGCGTGAAGTTCAGCGCGGCGCGGATGGCGGCGGCCTTCTCGGGGCCCGGGCGCACAGCCATGCGGGTGGAGTCGCCGCCGACCATCGCCTTCAGGCCGCCGACGGGGACGCAAAGCTGAATCCGTCCCTCGCCCAAGTCGCCCTTCAGCACGAGCGCCGCGGTGAGCACCGGCTCGCCGGTGCTGACGAACTGCACCTGGTCGAACTCCGGCCGGCGGTCCACCGCCGCCATCTTCACAGGGCAGAAGTCTTTCCATCCTTCTCGGAAACAACGGAGGATCACCTCAATCACCCCTTCCGCGGCGGCCTGGTCAATCGAGGTGAGCGGGCGCGGCGCCGGCGGCGTCTTGGAGCGGCCGCCGAGGATCCGGTCCACGAAGGCCAGGCATAGCTGCGAGTCGAGCATCAGCAGTCCTCGGTCCTGCAGCGGCGCCAGGTCGAGCAGCACCGTGTAGGTGTGTTCGGGAATGCTCTCGGCCAGGAGCCCGAACGCGAGTTCCTCGCTGCTCTCCATCCGCACGTCCACGTCGGCGCCCACGAAACGGGTCAGCCGTTCCTGGATCAGGTCGGCCACGCCGGAGTGGATGCGGTTGAGGTTCTTCATCTGCTCGGCGGAGAGGTACTTCGGCCGGCGGAAGTCGTACGCGCGGACAGCCTTCTTCAAGGCCGACGGCCGATCCGCCTTCGCAGGCTTATCCTCCGCGGCCTGGGCGGCGGTGGAAACTGCGGCGGACGGGTTGCCGGCGGCCGAACCGCCCGCCGGCGCCTGGACTTCGGTCTTCACTTCCTGGGTCGTCTCGGTCATTTCTTTACCCTGCAATTCCAACTGAAGCCGGTTTACTGAACCACGAACTGGGTGAAATACACGCGCGTGATGCCCTGGTCCAGATCGAGTTTGGTGTTGGCCGTCTCCTGGATCTCCCGGCCGAGCACGTTGCCCGCGTCCGGGTCGTCGAGTTGATCGAGCGTCTTGCCTTTGAGGATTCCGATGAGGATGTGTTGCAGTTCCGCCTGATTGGTCTTGACCTTCTCCAGCATCGCGGCTCCCGTCAGGACGAACACCGGTTTGACGGAAAGGTAGCGGCGTTCCTGGGTCTGGTAGACGTTGACGACCAGCGGGTTGTCTATCGTGTACTCGCAAGGTTTCTGTTCCTTCTCGCCGGCAGCGGTCTTTTCGGCCGGCTTGGTTGTTTCAGCCTCGGCAGGAGCAGGCGCGTTGCGCAGGAGCAGCGAGGCCACCACCAGCGCCGCGCTCGCGGAGCCGATGACCATTCCGACCAGCAGGGCCACCCCCAGCAGCGGCGAGGGACCCGCCTTGGCCGTTTTCTCGCCCGGCGTCTTGGCTTCCCCGGCGGCTGCGGGCGCGCGGGCCGGTTTTTCCGCGGTCGCCTCGGCCTGCGGAGCGTCGTTCTTTTTCTCGTTGTTCTCAGCCATGCCTGGACTCCATTTCTAGCGGACCACTTCGTACTGTGTCACCGGTTTCTTGCGCAGCGGCTCGGCCTCCGGAAGCGGCGACGTGCCGTAGACAACCTTGGGACGCATGACGAGCGTCACGGAAGCTTCGGCGGCCCTGCCCTTGGGATCGGGCATGGCGACGCGGCCGATCGCCACGAGACGATCAGCCGGAATTTTCTCGGTCACCGCCAGGTGTCGCCCGATCAACAGCGCCCACTCGGCGGCGCGGCGCAGCACTTCGTCCGGCGGCTGGGCGGAGTTTTCCACCGGCAGCGTCGCGCACACCATGACGGTGTGGTCGGTTTGGCGAATCAGGCGCGCGGCCGCAGCCAGTTGGGCGCGAGCCGGCTCGTTGAGCGGCTCCGGGCGCCCCGTCTCGAGACCGGCGGGCAGGCTCAGCGGCAGCGGCAGGACGACGTCGTTGACGGACTTCACCAGGTGGCTCAGCGCCTGCTTCAGGTCGCGATCGGGCATTTCGATCAGCCGGCCGGTGTAGACCTCGCCCTGCCCTTCCGGCGTATCTTCCGGGAGGAACTTGTCGCCCCAGGCGAAGAAGTCGGCCACGCGCCGTGCGCCGCGCAACAGGCCGGGCGTGCCATGGTCGGTGAATCCCTGCCTGAACAGCCCGCTGCCGGGACCGGCGTAGCCGAGATTGCGCGCCGAACTCATGCTCGCCCCGTTCACCGTTAAAATGATGAAGAAAGTCATCAGGATCGTCGTCAGGGTCGAAAAGCCCACGTACCAGCGCGGCGCGCCATGCGGTTCGTGCTCATGGATTTTAATTCCTCGGCTCACAGCGCATTCTTCCTTGAAATCGGGAGCACGGTAATCGTCACCTGCGAGCGCCGGTCCGGCGTCCACGCCGCGGCATGCGGCAGCACCGTGGTTGCGACGGAGAGTTGCTCCATCGGCAGCCGCGCTTTGGCGTGCAGGAAGTTGCAGACGACGGAGGCACGCTTGAGCGCCAGGGATTCCTCGTTTCCGAAGTTCTCGTCCGGCACGAACAGGTCGTCGGCGTACGCCTGAACGCGCACCTGGTGCGGCAGGCTGCGGCAGGCATCGGCGATGACGTTCAGTATCCGGTTATCCTCGGCCCCGCCCTTGAGCTCGGCGGAGTTGTCCTCGAAGAGCGTGCCGCAGAGGACCTCGATTTCAAATCCCTTCTCCGTCAGCTTGTACTGCAGCGCATTCGAAAGGACCGAGGCGCGCACCCGCACGTCGAGCCCTTGATAGACGGTGTTCAGGTTCCCCGTTTGGTCGCCGGAGAGAGTCTCATATCCGCTCATCTGGACACGGCCGCCGGCGGTATCGGGGTGCGCAATGACGCTGTCGTTGTCAATGAGCGATGTTCCCGCCACGCCCGCGCCTCCACCGAGCAAGCCCGGCCCCTTGCCGTAAGTGCCCTTGCCGGTTCCCGAGAACCCGGCCAGCAGGACGAAGAAGCACAGCAGCACCACGCGCATGTCGGAGAACGTCACCATCCAATGCGGGACCAGGGGCGGATGCGACTTGCCCATCACGATCTTTTTGCTCATCCGGTTTCTTCACCTTTCATTCGCGGTCCGGATTGACTACGCCGCCTTCTTGGCATGTTCCAGGCGCAGGCTGGCGCGCTGCTTCGGCTCGATGAACGACTTGAGTTTCTCTTCGACCAGGCGCGGGTTGAGGCCGGCCTGAATCGCCGAGATGCCTTCGATCACCAGTTGCCGCGAGAGCGTCTCCTGCTTGCTGCGCAGTTCGAGCTTTCCGGCGAGCGGGATGCAGACCAGGTTGGCCAGCAGCGAGCCGTAGAACGTGGCGACGAGCGCCGTGGCCATGCCCTCGCCGATCGCCGAGGCATCCTTCATGTTCGACATCATGCCCACCAGCCCGATCAGCGTCGCGATCATGCCGAAAGAGGGAAACATCGCGCCCATATGGTCGAGCACGCTCTTGCCGACCATGTGGCGCTGGCGCAGTTGCTCGACCTCGGTCGTCAGCACCTCGTTAAGAACGGTGGCATCCGTGCCGTCCACGACCAGTTGGATCGCTTTCTGGACGAACGGGTCCTTGACCTCGTCGAGCGAATTTTCCAGCGCGAGCAGTCCCTCCGACCGCGCGACGCGCGCGAGCTTGACCATCCGCGCGATCTCCTCCGTCGGCGAAGGGAGTTTGTACAGGAATGTCTTCTTCACCACCGAGAACATGCCGACGAAGCGGCTCAGCGGGAAGTGGATCATCGTCGAGGTCATGGTGCCGCCGACGCAGATCAGGATGCCGGGGATGTCAATGAAGATCCCCACTCCGGGTCCCATGACGAGCGAGACCAGGATCAGCGTCAGTCCGAGGAAGATGCCGCCTATCGTCGCGATGTCCATGATTCTCTTCCCTCAAAAAGTCCATTCTGCAAACGGCGTCCGGCCATCCGGCTTACTCCGTCACCGGCTTCATCAGCGCCATCCGTTCGGTCAGCTTGGCGGCGGTATCCTGGTCGAGTTGCTCGATGATCTTGCCGGCCGCGCGCTCGCGCATGAGGAAGAGCGTCTTCGCGGCGGTCTGCTCGTCGAGTTTCTTGACGATCAGCACGGCGCGTTCCGGTTTCATCGCCTCGTAGGATGCGGCGAGCTGTTTGAGGTTCTTGGCCTCGAGCGTCTGAATTTCGGTGACCTGCCGGTCCATGCCCTCGCGGGCTTTCTTGATCTCTTCCCATTGCGAGACGACCTTCTCGCGCAGCGCCAGCAACTGCTCGCGCTCCTTGGCGATCTCCGCGCGGCTCAAGTCCACGCGTTTCTTCTCGCGGTCGAGCTCCTGCGCCCGCTCGACGCAGAGTTGCCGCTCGCCTTTGAGGTCCTCGATCAACTGCGCGATCTCCGCGCCGGAGAGCGGCTTCATGTCGCGGTAAGTCGGGACGTCTTCCTTCACTTCCTCCACGGGCTTGGGCTCAAGGGAGCCGCCGTGGCGCCAGGTGGCGATGGACACGGCCATCGGCCCGATGACCGGCAGGCGCGCGACGGCCGGCGCGGCGGCCGGAGAGTGCGTGACGGCCACCGTCAGCGCGGCGGTCAGGCTGACGAAGAACGCCAGAACGCAGGCGAGCACGGTGATGATGCGTCGCCGCCATGTGCCGAATAGCATCTGGATCATGCTGAGACTCCTGTAGTAAGGCCGGATTGGGACTGCCGGAGGTCGGTCGTGGCATGCCGCGAGCGTTCCCTGGAAGCGTCATGCCGGTCGTGGTGCGCCGAGACGTCCTGGGTTGTCGCCCCGGTTCTGGCGGTTGCCACGCGGACGGACGCCGTGTCGTCGGCGACCTGGACCTGCTGCCGCGTATCTTCCGTCTGGTACTCCGCGTGCAGGCGCTCGCGGAGCCGCTCGTAGGACTTGCGTGCGGTCGCGGCTTCTTTGAGGCGCTCGCGGACGGCCTCGGCCTGCCGCTCGGCGGCGCGGAGCAGTTCGCGTTCGCGGCCGGCGCGCTGCCGCAGCGTTTCCGTGGCGTGCAGCAGTTCCCTCAGCAGGCGCGGCTCGATCCGGCCTTTCTGGCTCTCGCGGATCCGCCCTTCCCATTCCGCCCAGAGACGCATCGTCTGCTCGAGCTGCCGGCGCGCTTCCGTCTCGGCCGCCTGGGCCCGGGCGAGTTCGATCTGCACGCTGCGTTCGCGCTGCGCCGCGACGTCGAGCAGGGTCTGATGGCGGAACTGGAATCGCTTCATGTCAGATTTGCTCCCTTGAGATTCGGGGCCGGTTCCTGCACCAGTTCGACGAGGCGCTGCACGTCGCGCTGCATGTCGTGCGAGCACTCGTTGACGGTCTGCCGGCGATACTCGTTCGCGCGCGGGCAGAAGGCGATGGCCTGGTCAATGTCGGCGCTCGAGCCTTTCTTATAGGCGCCGATGTTGACCATGTCCTCGGCCTCGCGGTACGTGTAGGTGATCGCCTTGAACCGCTGCGCCGCGCCCAGGTGTTCCTTGGTCACGATGTCCGGCATGGTGCGGCTGACGCTCTCGTGAATGTCAATGGCCGGGTAGAACCCGCGCGAGGCGAGCTTGCGCGAGAGGACGATGTGCCCGTCGAGGATCGAGCGCACCTGGTCGGAAAGCGGCTCGTTGGTGTCGTCGCCTTCGACGAGCACGGCGTAGAAGCCGGTGATGCTGCCTTTGCGGTTGCGGCCGGCGCGTTCGAGCAGCTTGGGCAGCATGGCGAAGACCGAAGGCGTGTAGCCGCGCGTCGTCGGCGGCTCGCCGATCGCCAGGCCCACCTCGCGCATGGCCGTGGCGACCCGCGTGACGGAATCCATAATGAGCATCACGTCATGGCCCAGGTCGCGGAAATACTCCGCGATCGTGGTCGCCACGAAGGCGCCCTTCATCCGCACCAGCGCCGGCTGGTCCGACGTCGCGGCCACCACCACGGAATGTTCCAGGGCGTCCTGCAGGTTGTGCTGCAGGAAGTCCCGCACTTCGCGGCCGCGCTCGCCGACCAGCGCAATGACGTTGACGGAGGCCTTGGTGTGCTTGGCGATGGCGCCCAGGAGCATGCTCTTGCCCACGCCGCTGCCGCCGAAGATGCCGATGCGCTGCCCTTTGCCGCAGGTGAGCAGGCCGTCAATCGCGCGCACGCCGATCGGCAGCGGCTCGACGATGCACGGACGGTCCATCGGGCAAGGCGCATGGCCGTGCACCAAGCGCTCCTGCGAGGAGAGGATCGGCCCGCGCCCGTCAATCGGATTTCCCAGTCCATCCACCACGCGGCCGAGTAGGTTCTCGGAAACGCCCAGGCTGAACAGGCGGCCGCGCGAGACGACTTCGTCGCCGTACGCGATGCCGCTCATTTCGGAGAGCGGCATCAGCAGCGTGCGGTCGTCGCGGAAGCCGACGACTTCGGCCGTGACCACGCGGCTGCCGTCGAGCGAGCGGATCTCGACCATCTCGCCGACGGAGGCCGCCGGCCCGTTCGATTCGACCACCAGCCCGATGATCTTGCTGACGCGCCCCAGCCAGCGGTACGGCCGGGTGCGCTCGATCCGGGCGATGTATTCCTGTTGAATGCTCATGACGCTGGTTCCGATTCCAGGTTTCCGCCGGCCGACTGATCAGCGGTTTCGGAGCGGGCCGCGGCGGCTTCCGACTTTTGATTTCCCAGCAGCGCCGCGGTCATCTCGTCGAGGCGCGTTTCCAGCCGCGCGTCGAGTTTGCCGAAGCCGGTTTCGAGGATGACGCCGCCGGGCTTGATCTCCTGCGAGGCCTGCAACGCAATCTTGGCTTTCTCGAGGCGTTCGGCGGCGCCCGGCGACTGCTTGAGGCGCTCGAGGTCGTCCGGATGCAGGCGCACGGCGAAGACCTTGCGGCCTTCGGCTTCGGCCAGCAGGGCGTTGACCATCTCGCCGACGATGGCGGGGTTCGTTTTCATTTCGCCCATGACCACGCGCCGCGCGATGGCCAGGCTCAGTTCGAGAATCTCCGCGCGACGCGTCTGTTCGGCCGCCGGGGAGAACTGCGCCTGCAGTTGTTCGACCGCGCCGGCCAGGGCGTTGGCGGCCTGGAATGTCTTGCGCTGCTCGGCCTGGCGCAGGCCGTCTTCGAGCCCCTTCTGATAGGCTTCCCGCCGGATTTTCTCGCTGCCGCTTTCGCCGGGATCCTCGCTCGAATAGTCAAGCGCGGAACCGAGCGGTTCGAGGACGTGGCAAACGACCTCCGATTTCCGGTCTCCGCTTTCCGAATGCGCCGCGGCCGGCTCGTCGGGCATTTCGCATTCGCTGATCTGGAGGATAGTGCTTCGCTTCATACGAGCGGGTCCTCCTCGGAGCTGCCGCCGCGCAGGTTGACTTCGCCGGTGGAGCCCAGCTTCCGTACGATGTCCACGATCTGCTGCTGCGCGGCCTTGACCTGCGAGCGCGGCTTGGGGCCGAGCAATTCGAGTTCTTCAGTCACGGTCTCGGCGGCGCGCCGGGAGAGGTTCGCGAAGATCTTCTGCTTCAACGGCTCCGAAGCGGTCTTCAGCGCCATGGCCAGGATCTGCGTGTCCACGGACATCAGCACCTTGCGCATGCCCGCGTCGTTGAGGGTGAGGAGGTCCTCGAAAGTGAACATCATGTCGCGGATGCGCTTGACCATCTCGGGGGACTCGCCGGAGAGTTCCTTCAGGATCTTCTCTTCAGCGGCGGGGCCGAGCAGGTTGATGAGTTCCGCGACGCGCTTGAATTTCTTTTCGGTGCCGCTGGAGCCCTTGTCGCGCGAGGCGTCCACGGCGCCCTTGTTGCGGATGAGGTCGCCGAGTTTCTTGAGAATGTTGCCGTCGGTCTGCTGGCTGACCGCCATGCGCCGGATGACGTCGGTCTGCATGTCGGGACTGAAGAGGGCCAGCGTGGGCGCGGCGAGCTTGGGGTCCACGTGCGTCAGGATGACGGAGATGGTCTGCGGGTGCTCGTCGGCGAGCAGCTTGTAGAGTTCCTCGGCGGGCAGCGAGCGCAGCGGCTGGAAGATTTTCTCGGTGGACGTGTCGGCGCCGATCTCCTGGAGCAGGTGCCGCGCGCCGTCATGTCCGACGGCCAGCTCGAGGCGCTCGCGAAGGACCAACGGGTTGGCCGCGATGCCGCTGGACGATTCGTTCGAGCGGAGCGCGAATTCGTGCAGAACGGCCGAGGCGATCTGCGGCTGCACGTCGCCAAGGCCGTGCATCTCGCGCGTGACCGCGGCCAGGTCGCTTTCCGAAAGGTTCTTCAGCACCGCCGCGGCGGTCTCCGAATCCACCGACAGCAGCACGGTCGCCGCCTTTTGTCCGCCTGAGAGTTCCACGATGTCCATTCCTTACAAAGCCGTTATCGGCGTTCCGCCGTCAACTTCTGGGCTCGCTGATCCATCGCTGGAGGAGCCGCGCGGCCGCCTCCGGATCCTTGGCCATGACGTCCTTGACTCGGTTGCGCAACTGAACGTGACCGTCGCCGCCGGTTGCGCCGCCGTAGAATTCCGGCGCGATGAGGGCTTCTCTGCCGGTCTCAGGCGCGGAAGCGCCCGGCTTCGGGACGGAGCGCAGGATTTTGCGCAGCGACAGCCCGGCGAAGACGACGAAAATGAGGGCCGCCAGCACGGGAACCGCCTGCTTGGCGACCTGGGCTATTTTCGCTGATCCTTTTTCCGGGGCCGGCGCGGCGGCATCGTCCGCCTTGGGCTCTTTGTGGAAGGCCATGGCGGTCAGTTGAAACGAGTCCTTGCGCGTGGCGCCGGTCTCTTCGAATCCCACGGCGCGCTTGACGACCATGCCCAGGTCCTCGATCTGCTGCGGGGTCAAAGCGGTGTCTTTTCCGTCCTTGTCGGTGGTGGACGGATCAATGATGACCGCGACGTCGAGGTGCTTGATCGTGCCGGCGGCCATCTGCGTGGTGCGGACGGTCTTGGGCACGTCGTAGTTGGTCTCGTTAGTTTCTTCGGACATTCCGCCGCCTGCCGCGGCCGCGGCGCCTTCGCCCGCCGCGGTGGAGGTCTTGGAGGTGGTCTTCTCCGTGCGCGCCACGCGGTTCGCGGCGTCAACCTGCTCTTTGGTCTCCGTGATGCGGTCCATGTCAACGATCGCGCTGATCTTCACGACCGACTTGCCCGGCCCGAGGGCGCGGTCGAGCATGACCTGGGCCTTCTGGGCGAGCTGCTCTTCGCAGTTCCGGCGGAAGGCCTGCAGGTCCGCGGCCTCGGCGCTGTCCGCGTCGTTGTGGGGCGAGCTCAGTAGGTTGCCCTGCTCGTCAATGACCGTCACGTTTTTCAGGTCGAGTCCCTCGACGCTGGCGGCGACCAGCCGGGCGATGCCGCCGACCTGGATGGCGCTCAGCGACTGGCCCGGATGGAGTTTCAAGGTGATCGCCGCGGTGGTCTGGCGCTGGTCCTCGGCGAAGAGGCTCGCCTCGGCCTGGGCGATCTGGACATCCGCCCAGGCGATCTGTTCGATGTGCATGATCGTGCGGGCCAGTTCGCCCTGGATGGCGCGGCGCTTCATCATCTGCTCCGCGAGCGGGCTGGTGCCCCAGCCGGGCCCTTCCCAAAGCTCGAGCCCGACGCGGTTGCCCGTCATCAAGCCCTTGTTGGCGAGGGCGATGCGCAGGTCGTACTTCTGCCCTTCGGGGACCATCAGCGCCTTGCCGCCCGCCGTGATCTGGTAGGGCACCTTCGAGTCCTTCAGGTATCCGACGACCTGGGCCATGTCTTTCTCTTCCAGGTCGGAGTAGAGCAACTCGTAGGAAGGCTGCCGCGCGACGCAAACCAGCACCACCCCGCCCGCGATGACACCGAGGGCGACGAGGAGCAGGCTCACCTTCTGGTTGATCCCCAGCTTGTTCCAGATGGCCGTCACTTGCTTGATTAGGCTGCCCATGGGTTCTCTCTAAGCTAAAAGAAGCTGTCCGCTCAGATCGGCATCTGCATCACTTGCTTGTACGCGTCGAGCAGCCGGTTGCGGACTTCGAGCATGTAATTGAAGGAGACTTCGGCTTTGCCGAGGGCGATCATGACTTGATGGACGTTGTCGGTCTTGCCCGCGGCCAGTTGGGCGACCGCGTCGGCGGCCTGGTTCTGGGACTGGTTGACATCCTGGAGCAGATTGCCGACGACCTGTCCGAAATCGCCGGCGCCGGAGGCGGCCGGTTTCAGAGGCTGGATCTGGGTCACGGCCTGTGCGGGCTGCAACGGCTGGATCGGGGCGAGCGACATGGCGTTCCTCCTACTGTCTCAGGATCGTGAGGGAACTGCGGATCATTTCGCGGTACGCCTTCATCGCGGAGAGGTTGGCTTCGTACTCGCGTTGCGCGGAGACCATATCCACCATTTCCTTGGTCACGTCCACGTCCGGCACCTGAACAAATCCCTTCTTGTCCGCCATGGGGTGCTCCGGGTCGTAGATCGTTTTCGGCGGCGCCTTGCTGACCGTGACGGAGGCCACGGACACGCCGCCGAGGTTCTCGCCGGGCATGCCATCCGCCGCGGCGTTCTTGAGGACGGTGGAGAACGTCACCTCGCGGCGGCGATACGGTCCGCCTTCGGGGGTGACGAGGCTGTTGGCGTTGGCGATGTTGCTCGCGATGACATTCATGCGCATCCGCTGCGCGCTCAGGCCGGAGGCGCTGATGTCCAGGGCCCCCATCGGATCATTATCTGGCATCGCTATCTCCCTTATTCGGCTTTACTTGGAGGTCACGGCCGTGCGCAGCATCCGAAGGCGATAAGCTGCAATTTCGGCGAAAGCGTTGAAGTTGAGTTCGTTCTTCGCGCCGCCGGCGGCTTCCACCTCGGTGTCCACGCCGGGCTGCCGGGCCTTTTCGACATGCAACTGGACATTTCGGATTTTTTGGGGGTCGCCGCTCTCGATCGCCTCCCGGAGTTCCGCGCTGAAACTGACGTGCAGCTTGTGGTAATCCTTGACCCCGGCGTTGGCGGTGTTGTGGGCGGTGATTCTCTGCTGCGCCGCGTAAAGGTCCATCATTTTTTCGGGAATCGCGAGATCATTGTCGCCAATCATCGAATTCCACTCCTTTTTTCACGCGCGGCCTGTGCGAAACGGTCGGTTGATGAAAAAATCCTCAAAACGTTGACTTCCTCAACAGATTTGGCTGGTCTCAGGTGCACGTTCATGAAAACGCAAAACGCGTGCCGGAACTACAGACTGCGGAGTGCAGAGTGCCAGGGAGTGCGGAGTACGGCGGCCTTCGTGCGGCGTCTTCTACTTCGTGCTCTGGCCCCAGAGGATCCACCATTTGATTTCGCCCGCCCACCACGTGGCTTCGTCGGTCCAGGGACTGGTCGGCGAGGCCGTCATCAGCGCTTCGTAGGCCGCGCCGGCGGCCTGAAGATCGTTGCTGTGCCGGGCGCAGTTCCCAACCTGAAACCGTGACCACGCCAGGATGTCCGCCTTGGGCTTGGACTCGATGATCCGCTGGTACGCGGCCCGCGCCAGGTCGTATTTGCCCATCGCGTAAAGGGCGTTTGCGTATTCCTCTTCCAGGCCTTTGGCCGGCTCTTTCGGGACTTCTTTCGGATCCGGCGCCGGTTTCACCACCGGGACTTTGACTACGGGAGCCGCCGCCGAGGGAAGCGGCAGGGATTCCACGGCCTTGAGCTCCGCTTCCATTTTCTGCAGCTTGGAGGTCTCTTGCTCGAGATCTTTCTCCAGTGCGTCGCCCGGGACCGGCTGTTCGGCGCGCGCGGGGGCCGGGGCCGGAGCAACTTCGAGCGGCTTCGGAGCTTGGGCGGCCGCCGGCGCGGCGGGCGCGGATTCCACCGCCTTGGCGGGCTGAGGTTGAGCCGCCTGGATTGCGGCGGGCGGATCTTTCGCCGCTTCGTCGGCGCGAACGGGCCACGCAGCGATCAGGCAGACGGCCGCCGCCGTTCCCAGACGCATCAATCGGGTCAACGATTTCATGGGTCTCATTCAGTCTTCCCTCCGTAAGCCATGGCGGCGCGAACGGGTTCTTTCATCAGGCTGCGGCAGTCGCCGACCAGGCGGCAGGCTTGCGCGCGGGTCTCGTCGTCCTTCGCCATGGCGGCGACCGCCGTGGCCTTCTCCAGCGCGGGTTCCACGAGGCCGGAGCCGAAAGCGGCCTGGGCGGCCAGGAGCAGCACCTGCGGATCCGCGTCGTACTTGTACGGCCAGCGCGGTTCAGCCATCAGCGCGAGCACGCGCTCGTACTGGCCGTTCTGGAGATAATTCCGGGCCAGGCTGATGAGGATGGGCTCCATCTCGGCGGGCGCGGGCGAGGAGGCCGGCATCAGCTTCAACACGTCCTCGGCCCTGACGTAGAGCCCCATTTGAAGATACGCCTGGGCCATCCGGACCGGCGCCAGCCGCAACATCGTCCCTTCCGGGAACCGGCTCACGGCGCCGCGATAGACCTCCAGCGCCGCGACGGTATTCCCTTCCGCCAACTGCGAATCGCCCAGCGCATAGAGCGCGCGCTCGGCCAGGGCTGCGTCGGCCGATTTCTCGTAGACCTCCTTGAGCCGCACGCGCGCGGGACCGAACTGCTTGAGCTTCATCTGGCAATCGGCCATGGCCAGGTTGAGCTCGTCCCGCCGCGGGAACGAAGCGTAATTCTGCTCGATGATTTCGAGTTGGGCCACCGCCTGGTCGTAGTGCTCCTGCTGCTCCAGGCACTCCGCCAGCCGCATCCGCGCGAAGGGGGCCGAGTCGCTCTTCGGCCATTGCCGGATGGTCTCCTCGAGCACCGGCATCGCCTCGTCGGACTTGTGCTCCTTGATCCAGGTCTCGGCGATCATCACCATGACCGCCGGCGCCTGCTCCGCGCCGGGGAAGAGGTCGGCATAACGATAGTAGGTCTTGCGCGCCGTCTCGTATTCCCGCAGCGCCTCGTAGCAATTCCCGATCAGCAGCAACGCGGATTCGACCACGTTCGCGGCGCCGTTCACGGAGTCGCGCGGCGCCGGGCCGTCCGCGGAGGAAGTCTTCTGCCAGCGGTCCAGAATATTCTGCGCCGTCTGGATGGCGGCCGTGGGAAAGTTATTGGCGGCATAATGCCGCGCGATGCCCAGGTACGCGGCCGGCGCCTCGGCGCTCGCCGGGTACTTGAAGAGCGCCTGTTGATACGCCTCCACGGCCAGTTCCCGCAGGCGCTTCTCGACAGGCCGGTCGCTCAGTGCGGTCAGCGGCGCGACCACGATTCCATCGCCGTCGGTCATCGCGTCCAGCGACTGCGTCCCCGCGGCGATCCGCAGCAACTCCGACATTTCCACGCCGTTCAGGTCCATCCACAGCCGGTTCAGCAGGCGCTCCTGCGGGACCTGGCGCGTCTCCAGCGGAAGCCCGGAGGTCTTCGACACGGCTTCGAGAACCTGCAGCAGGGAAACGTTCCGCGCTGAAATCGTGTAAATCAGGCCGTTATCCGCCTCGACGCGCTCGACGCGAAGGTTCTCCGACACCACCGAAGCCGGCACGTTGGCCAGCGACCGCTCGCGCGGAGCGGCGTCGGTGCCGTCGCGGGAGAGGTCCTGCCGCCGCTGCATACCTTCCTTCAAGTATTTCTCCATCTGGTGCAACTGCTGCTTCAACTGCTCCAGCCGGCCGGTCTCCACCTCCAATTGCACGTTGAGGTCCGCAGGGCCGCTGTCGGGCGCCGCGGCGCCGCCGGGTTTTTCGTCCGCGGCCGAGGCTGCGGCGCCGAAGGCGCTGAATGCAGCGACGATCAAAAGGCAGAATGCGAAATGCGGCGCGCGGAATACCAGTGGGCGAATTCCGGGCGTTCTTCGGGAGAACATGGTCATTTCCCTTCAGTCCTAGTGCTTGCGTTATGCAGCGGTGTTTCACTTCCGGCCTTCGCAGGCGAAGCAACCGGGTCGGCGGACCGGCCGTTGGGCGGCGTCGGAAGGGACGGGTGAAGCGGCGCATCCAGCGACTCCGCTTCGGCCTCGTAGCATCGCGCCACGAAGAAATAGGCCCGCTCCACGCCGGGCTTATCCGCCGGGCTCAAGCGGTCCCGCGCGGCCATCAGCTCGTAAAGCACGCGGCGCGCCTGGGCGTAGCTCTTTTTCTGGAAAAGCAACTGCGCCGTTTCCATCGCCGCCGACGCAAAATAAGGGCTGCCGGGGAAACTGGTCTCGACAGTTTGGAATTCGGCCAGCGCGCCGTCGAACTTGCCGGTCTTCAGCAGGGACTGCGCGTAACGATAATGCGTTTCGTCGGTGAATGACCCGACCAGGTCCATTTCCATCGCCGTGCGGAACGAAGTCGCGGCTTCCTGGAATTGTCCCTCGCGATAGCGCAGGTTCGCCGCGTCGAGAAGGCCGGAACTCTCGGGCGCCGGGCGTGGCGAGCGATCTCCGGCGGCGGAAGTGCTCGCGCCGCGCGCTTCGGAAGTCGCGATCTGCCGTTCCATCCGCCCGAGCGACTGCCGCAAATCCTCGAAAGCGGCTCTCTGCTCTCCGCGAGAGGCGGACCGGGATGACCAGTACAGCGCAAGGCTCGCCGAGGCCGCTGCGATCGCCAGGATCAGGAGCGCTGCGGCGGCGAACAGAAGCCGCCATGAGCCAATGGCGAGCATAAGCCGCCACGAGCCTGGAACCGTGGCGCTGCCGCCTGCCGGGGTTTCAGGCTCTCCGCCCGCTTCATCTTTCTCCGCGGCTTCGCGGCTTGGCGGAAGAACTTCGGATTCGTTTTCAGATTTCTCGCCCATATGGCCTCTCTTTGCGTTCTTCGTGTCTTTCCGTCGGCACTCCCAACGTCGAGAAATTCATCAACCCGTCGAAAATCTGCGCGTCGGATACCGGGCATTCGCGATTGCCGGGACACTTAAGCAAAACGCATGCCCTTCACTGCGCGCCCATCGCCGGGACGCCGACTCACCAAGAGAACATTGTGGCTGCGCTCGCAGATTGCCCTTGCTTGCGCCGGGCTGTCCCGGCGTCAAAACGTTACGGCACAGGTTTTGCGAGACTGGCGGCTGCCTCGAAATCTTTTCCGCTCCATATGAGACAGGAGATGACCGGATGCAGATAGCGATGCGAACCTGCATAAGCGCCGCGATTTCCTTGACTGTGTTGCTGTTTTCCGGCTGCGCGGAGTTAATGCCGGCCCCGGTGAGCACCGCCAAGCTCGAAGAGCCCGTCGTCCAGCCGGAGCCGTGCGTCTCCACCGAGACGACTTCGCTGCAGCGTTACCAGGAACTGAGCCAGTCGTACGAAGCGGAGAAGACACGGTCCGCCGGGCTCGCCGCCGAGTTGGCCGAGCAGAAGACCGCCCGGCAGAAGGCCGAGACGGAAAACGAGGGTCTGCGCCACCAGGTAGAGTCCCTCACCGCGAAAGCCGCTGAGCTGGACCTGCTTAAAACAAAATTCGATGAAGTGCAGAAGACCGGCTTCGAGGTGGAGAACTCGCTCCGCGACGTCAAGCGGCAGCTCCTCGAAGAGCGCCTCGCCGGCGTCAAACGCGAAGAAACGATTGTGGCGTTGAAGATCGAGCGCGCCAAGGACTTGCGCAAGTCGCCGGTCGAGCGCGCATTGCAGCTCCCGGAGGAGAAACCTCCTCAGGACACCGCGACGGAAAAGCCGGTCTCGCAGAACGGGCCCGTTTCCGGGGGTAACGCCGTTGTCAATCCATAAACTCGCGGTCATCAGCCTGCTCCTCAGCGCCCTCTGCACCGGGTGCGCCACGTCGCCGCGGTCGCGGGTAACGATCCAGCGAGTGGCGACTTACATTTCCCCGGCGATGGCGGAGAATGCGCCGGGCCGGATCGTCGTGGTGCCTTTCGCGGCGCCGGCATGCGCGCCCGAGGCGGGCCACATGGCGACCGCGTCCCTCGCGATGGCGATCCAGGGCACGCTCTGCTGCGACACCGTGCTCCCGGCCGAGGGCGACGAGCGCCTCGCCGCCGAAAGCGCCCTCTGGCAGAGCGGGCGAGTGGATGTCGAGTCCCTCATCGTCGCGCAGAAAGCCTACCTGGCCGATGCCTTCCTCTTCGGCACGGTCACGCAATACAAACCTTACGACCCGCCGGCCCTCGGACTGAAACTCCGCTTGCTCTCCGCGCGCACCGGCGACGTCATCTGGGCCGCGGACGCGCTCTTCAACGCGCACGAGAGCGACGTGCGCGCCCTGGCCGAATGCTATTTTCGCAATTCCGGTTTGAAGGACCGCCTTTACGGGCCGGAACTTCAGCTCATGTCGCCGAAGCTCTTCGCCGACTTCGTCGCCGCGCAAGTGGTGCGGCCGCTCGGCGAACAGCTCAAGCGCAAGCGCGACGTGGCTTCCGCCGATCCGGCGCACTCGCACATGGAACGCTAAGGGAAGACTGATGGACCGCGTCGCAACCATGCTCCGACAGACGCCCCAGGCGAAGACGCCGCAGAACTCTTCGACCGCGGTGAAGACCGCGGCCGGCGATGCGGCCTCCGGCGGCGAGAATTTCTCCACCGCGCTCGCCGCGCTCAGGCAGAGCGGATCGGCCTCGCGCGCGAGCGGCGCCGACGCGAAACCGGGCGCGGATCCACAGGCCGCGTCCGTCACACCTAACGCCGCCGCCCCTTCTCAGTCTGGCGCGGCCACGCCGCAACTTCCGCCGGTCCAGTCCGCCGCGCAAACGGCGGCGGAAGCGCTCGCGGCGGAGGACTCCGGCAGCGCGGATGCCCGAAGCGCGACCGTTGCGCCGGCGACCGCGGACGCGCCTCAGCCAACCGACGAACCTGGCGCGCCATCCCCCAAGTCAGCACCCGGCACGAAAGATTCCAAGAACGCGGACGCCCAAAGCGCGGCTGCGGCGAATTCAGCGGCTCAGTTGACGCAAGCCACTGACGCGCAGACCGCGGAAGTCGCGGCGTGCTCCAATTGGATTGAATCGGCGCCTGCGCCGCAGGACTCCAACAGCGCGGATGCCCCCAGTGCGGCCGCCGCGGCGACGCAGGCCGCTCCGTCTCAGCCGGCCGCTCCGAATGCGCGCCGCGCAGTCGCCGCCGCTATCGCCCAGGAAACTGAACTGACGACTTTGGACACCTCCGACTTGAGCGGCGCGAAAAAGGCAGCCGCTGCGTCGTCCGCGACCGAGACACCGGAGCAGTTGGCGCGTCCGAGCGACCCGGTTTCATCGCCGCACGCTGCCGCCGACCCTGCGCCGGCAAGCGAGGTTCGTGCAGAGGCGGTGGCGCTGCCGAACCAGGCCGGCCTGGCCGTCGCTCCGGCTGCGCCGGAACGGGCCGCGCAGAGCGCCAATCCGGCTTCGGCCGGATCGCCGCGCGCGGAAACGCCGGACCCGAGCCTCGCCGAGGACACCGTTCAGTCGTCCGTCAAAACGATCGCGGGTGCGGCGGAGGACGCCGCCACCCGCGCGTTCTCCGCTCTCATGAACGACGCGACGACGGGTACTCACAAGCTATTGCAGGGCTTCACCGCCGATGCGCAAGGGCAGTCGCTCACCGCCGCGCATTCAGCCGCAGGCGCTTCCGCGGCTGCGGGAGTCGGCGCATCGCAGGAGAAGGCCGCGCCCGCGCAGACCAACGCGCCGGCCGAGCCGAAGAATTTCCTCGAGAATATCGTTCGCCAGACCCGCCTGCTCACCCGGCCCGACGGCGCCAGCGAATTGACGCTGAGTCTTCAACCGTCCGAGCTGGGGTCGGTGACCGTCCGCCTGACGCTCAAAGCCGGCCATCTCGACGGGCGTCTCCAGGTGGACAACCAGTCCGCGCGGGAGAGCCTGGAAAGCGTTCTTCCGCGCGTCAAGCAGGCCCTCGCCGGCGAAGGGATTGACCTGGACCGCCTGGAAGTGGCCGTGCGCGGCGACGGGTCCTCGCGCCAGGGCGGGCAGGATTCCGCGCGCAGCCGGCAGGCGTCTCAGGCCGGCAGCCGACTCAGCGGCGATGACATGACCATTGCGGCGCCGGTCGGCGCTTCGGCCGCCCTCGCGGGACGATCGGCGGCCGCGACCGGGACTATGGATTTCATTGTTTGAGAGGAGGAACTCATGGCGACGACAGCCACGAGCAGCACAGGGCTGAGCTTGAACCCCAGCGCCTTTTTGAATCTGTTCGTCACCCAGCTCCAGTACCAGGACCCGACCGCGCCGATGGACCCCAGCCAGATGACGACCGTCCTCGCGCAGTTGACCACCGTCCAGGACCTCTCCAACCTGCAGACGAGTTTCCAGCAGAGCCTGGCGGACGGAATGATCGGCGACCAGGTGACTTACACCTCGACCTCGACCAGCGCGCCGCAGACCGGCACGGTGACGGCGTCCCAGGTTCAGAACGGGACGGTCGGCGTGCTCATCAGCGGCCAGTTTGTGCCCTTGAGCGCGGTCACGCAGATCGCGCCGACGGCGGCGAACGGTGCTCAGGGCGCGAGTTCAACGAACAACACTCAGGGAACGGCCGCGACGAACGGCGCGCAGGGATCGTAAGGACATTCTATTCCCGCCGCCGGCGGGACTGTTTCTGAAAGGAGCGAACCATGTCGTCCATCGGATCGAGTTTGACCGGCTTGCAGGCTGACCAGACCATGCTGGACGTGATCGGCAATAACCTGGCGAACGCCGACACCGCCGGTTTCAAGGCGTCGAGCGTCACCTTCTCGGAAGAGATCAGCCAGACGTTGAAGCAAGCCAGTGCCGGCAGCGGCAACATGGGCGGCACCAACCCGGTGCAGATCGGCCTCGGCGTGAATGTCGGCACGGTGAGCCGCGACTTCAGCCAGGGCGCCCTGACGGAGACCGGCAACACACTCGACCTCGCCATGAACGGGGCTGGGTTCCTGGCGCTGAGCGATGGCAACGGCACCGTTTTCACTCCCTCCGCCAGTTTCAGCTTGAGTTCGAAAGATCAGATCGTGGATTCCCAGAACGGCTACGAGCTTCTGGATATCAATAACAACCCGATCACGATCCCCTACAATGTGCAGGTCCCGGCGCAACCGACAAGCTCCCTGACACTGGCCGGCAACCTGAGCGACAGCGTGTCCGTGCCCACCGCGGAAGTGCTCTCGACCACCACCCCGTTTACGACTGCCACGGGCGCCGCCACCACCTCAACCGATCTGAGCGCCCTCAGCACGACCAGCACGCCCTACCAGTCCGGCGACACGATCGTGATCAGCGGCGCCGATGCCACCGGGAACGCCTTGACGCCGGTGGACTTCACCTACGGCGCCGCGAACGACGGCACGACGCTGGGCGACCTGATCAACAAGATCAACACCGCCTACGCCGGCCAGGCCACCGCCTCCCTCGACGCGCAAGGCAACCTGAAGTTGACCGCCGACACCGCCGGCGCCGCCAGCCTGGCCCTGACGATCTCCGCCGGAACTAGCACCGGCGTGACCGACTGGACGGCGAACGCATTGACGGTCGCTACCACCGGCGCGGCCGGCGGGACTTACGAGGTGACCTCGGACATCTACGACAGCCTGGGCAATTCGCACACCCTGACGATGACGTTCACGCGAAGCGACCAGTCCGATTGGAACATGACCGCCTCGCTGGGCGACAGCGCCGGGACGGTGACCCAGGCTGCGGTGAACGGCATCCGATTCAACACCGACGGCTCGTTCAGCAGCGTCACGGGCGGCAGCGGCGCGCAGCAGATCGCGATCAGCTATAACACCGGCGCGGCGCCGCAGACGATCAATCTGTCGCTCGGCTCCTCCGGCGCTTTCAACGGCCTGACGCTCTTCGGCGGCAATTCCACGGCGTCCGCCACGAACCAGAACGGCTATGCCTCCGGCTCGCTCAGTTCCTACAGCATCGGCAGCGACGGCACGATCAAGGGCGTCTACTCCAACGGCGTCACCAGCAACATAGCGCAGATCCAGACGGCGACGTTCGCGAACCCCAACGGCCTCACCGACCTCGGCTCGGGCTGCTGGGGCGCGACGGCGAACTCGGGCGACCCCGTATTCGGCGCGGCCACCTCCAGCAGCACCGGCTCGCTCGCCAGCGGCTCCACCGAAGCCTCCAACGTGGACACCGCCACGCAGTTGAGCGAACTCATCATCGCGCAGAACAGTTACGAGATCAACGCGAAAGCGATGTCGGTGAGCGACCAGGTCATTCAACAGCTCACGCAGATCATCTGATGGGACCGCAGGAAGACCCGAACTCGAAATGAGAGAGACATGAACGACTGGCACCAAACCCTCGGACCGGTGTTGAACTCAGACGCCCCGCTGAGCCGCGCAGGCGTGATCGGCGCAGCGGTCTGCGTGGTCTGGGGCGCGGCCGTCGCCGCCTGGTGCGCTGCCAAGCTGCGCCGGCGCTGGTCGGGCAGAAACCGCTTCGTCCGGCAGGCCCTCGAGCGCGGCTTCGATCACCCGGAGGCGATGGCTCTCTGGCGCATCGCCCGTTTTTCGCCCGAGGGCGACACGCGCGAGGCCATCCTGGCTTCGTGCGAGGCGTTCGACCGCTGCCTGCGCGCGGCGGAAGATGCCACCGGCGACGACCCGGTCCTGCGGCCCGAGTATCTCGCCGGTTCCGTGACGAGTTCCCTGCGGCGCAAGTACGGCAATACGCGCCGGGCGCGCCAGCGCATCGGCGACACGCACGAGATCGAACCGAACCAGCCGGTGCGCGTCCGCCTCGGCCCTTCGAACACGACGTTCGAGTCCTTCGTTCTGGACGTCGCGCAGGAAAGCCTGCAATTATCGCTGCCCGCCGACGTGAAGCTGCCGCCCGCAATGGAGCTGGCGGATTGCCCGGCGACCATGTCGTTCTGGCGCCCGCACGACGCGCGGTACGAGTGCACGGCCCGCGTGACGCGCGGCGAGACCTCGCACCGCGACCGGCGCCTGGTGCTTTCCCACGCTGCATTGAACCGCGTGCAGGAGCGCGAGCACGTGCGCGTCCGCTGCCGCCTGGAAGTCCGCCTCGGCGTGGGCGAACCGACGACGGCCGGAAACGCCTTTGGCCGCACCGGCGAACCGGAACTGCCGTTCGTCGCGATGCTGCACGATCTCAGCAACGGTGGCGCTTCGATCGTCACCGACAAGCCGATGGCGCCCGGGACGCTGGTGTTCGTGCGCGTCCCGCTGTTGAGGAAACCCTGGTCGCTGACGCTGGCGGCGCGGGTGCTCCGCCAGGGCCTGCTGGGCGGCACGTCGAACGCATCGTGGCAGAGTTCGCTCCGGTTCGAGCCGCTTTCGGCGCGGACCGAGAACCACCTCAGCCGCTTCATCGCGGACCTGCAGCAGCGCCTCATCTCGCGCATGCTCGCCCGCGCCGGATCCGAGGAGCGGCCGGAAACGCGGGACTGGGAGTCTCCGGTCCATGAACCGGACGACGAAGAGCCGAAACTGGAACCCGCGCGGCAGTTGGAGACGGCGGGTTGGGAGATTTGACGCCTTGACGGCGATTTGAAGAGGAACCGTACCGATGAGCAGTTCCAGCCAGGCGATTGCCGGAGCCATGGAGACGCAAATCATGGCCCAGGATGTCTCCGCGCGGAACATCGCCAACGTCCTCACGCCGGGCTTCAAGCGGAACATCGCGCTCGTCGAAGCCATGGACAAGGGCGGCGGCAAATCGGGCGTCACTACGCCGACGGTCACCGGCATCGGGCTGGACCTGTCGCAGGGCCCGCTCCAGCCGACCGGCAACGACATGAACTTCGGCCTCGACGGCGAAGGCTTCTTCGCGATCGAGACTCCGGAAGGCACCCTCTACACGCGCAACGGGACGTTCCGCCTCAGCGAGAACGGGGTCCTGGTCACGCAGGACGGCAGCGCGGTGCTCGGAGAGAGCGGCCAGATTCAGGTCCCGGCGGGCACGACCAAGCTCACGGTCGGCTCGGATGGCCAGCTTCACACCGACTCGACGACCATCGGGAAATTGAAACTCGTCGCGTTCGACAAGCCCGGCATGCTCCAGCAGGCCGGGAACAGCAATTATGTCGGCGATGCGGCCGGTCCGAAACAGGCGGCCGACTGCTCCGTTCATCAAGGCTGTCTCGAAGCGTCGAACGTGGATCCCATGACGGAACTGGTCCAGATGATGTCCACGTTCCGCGACTACCAGGCGTGTGCGCGCAGTCTTCACTCCATCGAGGACTCGGCGAACAAGCTGTACGCCTGGGCGCGCAGTTGAGGACGGCGAACTCAGAGTTTGTTTTTAGGAGTCAGGCCGATGATGAAAGCGCTTTTTACGGCTGCGACCGGCATGAAGTGCCAGCAGTCCTACATTGACGTGGTGGCCAACAACCTGGCGAACGTGAACACCACCGGGTTCAAGGGCAGCGAGTTGAACTTCCAGGACATGCTCTACGAGCATCAAGTCCTTCCCGGCACCGAGGCGACGCAGAACAACGAGGTCCCGACCGGCCTGGACGTCGGCTCCGGCGCGCGGATCGTCTCCTCCACGCGCGACTTTGCGCAGGGCAGCCTCAACCAGACCACCGGCAACCTGGACATGGCCATTCAGGGCCTGGGCTTCTTCCGAGTCACGATGCCCGACGGCACGCTGGCCTACACCCGCGACGGCTCGTTCGGCCTCGACGGCAACGGGCGCCTGGTCACTGCCAGCGGACTTCCGATCGCGGACAACATCAGCATCCCGAGCAATGCGACTTCAGTCACCGTATCCTCGGCCGGACAGGTCTACATCAACACGCCCGGTTCCACCCAGCAGACGCTCGCCGGCACGCTCACCCTGGCCGGCTTCGCAAACCCGCCAGGCCTGAACAGCCTGGGCGGCAACCTTTACGCCCAAACGGTGGCCTCCGGCACTGCCACGATCGGGAATCCCGGCCTGAACGGCGTCGGCACGATCCAGCAGGGATACCTCGAAGGGTCCAACGTGGACGTAGTCACCGAACTCGTGCGCCTCATCACGGCGCAGCGGGCCTATGAGATCAACTCCAAGGCCATCACCACCGCCGATAAGATGCTGCAGGAATCGAACGCTCTCGTTCAGTAGGAGGCTGCCATGTTTTCCAACACAGGGGCGCAAGCGCGCCCGGGCCGGATCCTCAGGGCCGCCGGAATACTCCTGGCGGCAGTCGCGGTCCGTGTTTCCTGCGCGGCGGAGCCGGTCCAGATCGAACTGAAAGAGGCCGCCGTGCTGCAGACCGCCGAAATCCGCCTGCGCCAGGTCGCGGATGTGTCCGGCGATGCCGCGCTCGCGGACGATATCGGCAACGTATCGCTGGGCTCAACGCCCTGGCCCGGGAATTCGCGCTCCGTGACGAAGGAGCAGGTTGCCAGGCACCTCATCAGCGCGGGCTTCGATGTCAAGGGGTTCCAGTGGCGCGGCGCGGCCGCGTGCCTGGTGACGCTTCTGACGACGAAGGTCACCGGCGAACAGATCGTGCAGGCCGCGCGGGAATACCTGGCCTCGCTGCCGATGCTGCAACGCGATGACACGCGCATCGAGGTGGAGCAGACGCCGCGCGACTGCGTCGTCGCGGGCAGCGCGGAGAAAGTCAGCCTTTCCGCGTTCGCGGCCTCCGCGGACCGCCCGTGGGGACGCCTGCGCATTTTCGTCAAGGTCAAGGTGGACGACAAGGTGCTCGCGACGATCCCGCTGATGTTCATGGTCACCACCAATCAGAAAATCCTCGTGACGGCGCGGCCGATCAACCGCGGAGATGTGATTGACCGGAGCTGCCTGGACACGCGCGAGATCGTCCTGGGTCCGGACAGCCCGCCGCAAACCTACCTGGACCCCGTGCCCGAATCGGCGATCGGCAAAGTGGCCGTGCGCTCGATTCCCGCCGGCGCGGCGCTGGAGTCCTCCATGGTCGCCGAACCGCTGGCGATCCGGCGCGGCGAAGACGTCACGCTCAGCCTGAAGTCCGAACACATGGAAGTCGTCACCAAAGGCATCGCCCAAAAAGACGGCTACGTGGGCGACCTGATTCCCGTGAAGGTCTTCGTTTCCGGCAAGGACCTGACGTGCAAGGTCGTCGCGAACGGCACGGTGGAATTGCCGCTTTGATAAGGAGTTGGAACATGAGACGCCATGGAAGTTTATGGATTGCATGCCTTGCGCTGGCTTGCGCGCCGGTGGTCAGCCAGGCCGATAGCGTCTGGTCTGAACGGAGCGCCTGTCTCATCTCGGACAACAAAGCGTTCCGCCTGGGCGACGTGGTCACCATCAGCGTGCAGGAAGATGACACGGTCAGCCATTCCGTCGCGAACTCCCTGTCGAAAGTCACCTCGACGCAGGGCTCGGTTAGCGCGGTTGACGTGCCGTCCCTCGTTTCCGGGAACGTCGCTTCGATTTTCAAGGGCACGCTTACGCCTCAAGTGCAGTACGGTTCAACCAGGACTCTCGACGGCAAAGGGAGCTACAACCTGCAAGGCTCGATGACGACGCAAATCACGGCGGTGGTCATGGAAGTGTTGCCCAACGGCAACCTGGTGATTGAAGGCTCGCGCCTGAAGAAGTCCGTGGATGAAAGAGTCCTGATCCGCATTTCCGGCATCGTCCGGCCCGAGGACATCAGCAACACCAATATCGTGCTCTCGACCGCCGTGGCCGAAGCCAAGATCGTGTACGAGTCGGACGGCCCCATTGCGAATTCCAACCGCTGGGGCTGGTTCGAACGGTTTGTAGACCATATATGGCCGTTCTAAATGGAAGGCACATTGATGAAATGGTTGAGTCATAACCGTCGGCTGTCCGCGTTCGCAGCGGCGATCCTCATCCTGTCAGCCGGCGCGGGCGCGGCGGATGCGGCCGTCTCCCTTCGCCTGAAGGACTTCGCGCATATCAAGGAAGTCCGGTCCAACCAGCTTTACGGCATCGGGCTGGTGGGCGGACTGGCCGGCACCGGCGACAGCGAGATGCTGGCCGACCAGTTGGTGACGAACATGCTCCAGCGGCTGCACGTCACCATGGTCAGCACGAACGTCACCTCCAAGAACGTGGCGGCGGTGATCGTGACCGCCGAAGCGCCGCCGTTCATTATGGAAGGGTCGAAGTTCGACGTGACGGTCTCGTGCCTCGGCTCGGCGACCTCGCTCGTGGGCGGCATCCTGCTGCAGACGCCGCTCCAGGGCGCCGACGGCCAGGTCTACGGCACGGCCCAGGGGCCGCTGCTGATCGGCGGCTTTGCCTCGGCGGGCGCGGCGGCCTCGGTGAGCAAAAATCACCCCACCGTCGGCCGGATCCCCGACGGCGCGATCCTCGAGAAACGCATTGCCACCGTGCTTCGGCCGACCGACGACCTGCAGATCGTCCTGAATGCGCCCGACTACGTCACCGCGGTCCGCGCCGCCCAGAGCATCTGCGCCGCATTTCCCGGTTCGGCCACGCCGGTGGATGCCGCGGTGATCCATGTGTGCGTGCCGCAGGAGTACCGGTCCGCCGAGAAGCTCGCCGAGTTCGTGGCCAAGGTCGAGGAGGTCAGAGTCACGCCCGATTCCCCGGGCCGCGTCGTGGTGAACGAGCGGACCGGCACCATCGTCGCCGGAGAAAACGTCCGGCTCAGCGCCGCGGCGATCTCGCACGGCAACCTTACGATCTCGATCAAGGAGACCACGAACACCAGCCAGCCCAACCCCGGCGCCTCGGGCGAGACGCGGACGGAGAAGTCCACCGAGATCAGCGCCCATGAGCCGAAGGCGGGCATCTACGTCCTTGACGATTCCGCCACGCTCGCGGACGTGGCGCGCGCCCTGAACCTGCTGGGCGTTACGCCGCGCGACATGGTGTCCATCTTCCAGGCGCTGAAAGAAGCCGGCGCCTTGCAGTGTGAACTGACGGTTATTTGATCCACGGCGAGGATGATCCGCATGGGACAAGTCAATTCCGTCACGACCGGCAATGCCGCGGCCGCCGCGCCGACCGGCCCGGCGAAGCCGCGCGATCCCAGGCTGTGGAAGGCGGCCGGCGATTTCCAGGAAGTCATGCTCTCCCAGTTCACGCAGACCATGCGCGCCACCGAGAGCGACTCCGAGCTGTTTGAAGAGTGTCCGGGCCGCGAGACCTTCGACCAGATGCTCAGCAACGCCATCGCCCACGAGATGTCGAAATCCGGCGCGATGGGCCTGAACAAGCTGATCTACCGCGCCATGGGCGGGACTTATGAGAAGAGCCCCGCGGCGGCGAGTCCGGCCGGGAGCAAACCGAAGCCGGCATCCATCCACCCTGAAACGGCTGAGTGAGAAAAATGCCCGACAACCCGCTGGAGCGCCTGCTCATCAACCTTCAGACCGCGCGCAAGGTGTACGAGCGCCTGCTCGAACTGGCCGAGAGGAAGCGGCTGCACATCGTTCACAACGACCTCGAGGCGCTGCGGAAAGACATCGAGTCCGAGCAACGCCTGGCCGCCGCGGGCGCCAGCCTCAACACCGAACGCGAACTCCTGCACCGCGACTGCTGCGCGGCGCTGCGCGTCAAAGCGCCGGCCAAGGCGCCCCAGGGCGCGGCGGCCAAACTCGAGGACCTGTGCGCGGCCATGCCCAGGGAAATGGCCCAGCGTTTTTCGCGCGAGCGCGCCGCGTTGTGCCGCACGCTGGAGCAGCTCCTCCGCGCCAACCGCGCCAACGCCTTCCTCGTCAACAACTCGCTCGACCTGATGCAGGGCCTGCTGAACGCCCTGTTCGGCGGCGAGAAGATCTGCGCTTACGGACCCAGAGGCGCCCGCAGCCGGACCGAATATTCCGTGCGCGCTCTGGATACCCAGGCATAGGGAGAAGACTATGGCGGACGCGAGTATGAGCATCGGCCTCAGCGGCATCCTGGCCGCGCAGACGGCCCTGACCGTCTCGGGCGAGAACATTACCAATTCCACGACGCCCGGTTACGCCCGCCGCCAGGTGCAGCTTGCCGAAAACGCCCCGACCGGCCCGGAGGCCAACACGGAGACCGGCGTGAACGCCGACACCATCGTGCGCGACCGGGACATGTACCTCGAAGGCCAGCTGCAAAACTATAACGCCGGGCTATCCTCCGCCACGACGCTTAGCCAGTACCTGAACCAAATCCAGTCCCTGCTCCAGGAACCCAGCAGCACCAGCGACGGGATCAGCACGCAGCTCGACACCTTCTTCAACGATTGGCAAGCCGTCGCCGCCAACCCGACCGACTCCGCGACCCGCAGCGCGCTTCTCAACGCGGCGCAACAGCTTGCGCAGAGCCTGCAGGATCTGGAGAACGGACTCGTGAGCGTCCAGAGTTCCGTTGATCAGAACCTCTCAGGCGCGATCACCCAGGTAAATCAACTGACCGCCGAACTGGCGCAGAACAACCAGCTCACATCGAACGCCACGAGCAACGGGAGCGCTCCCCTGTCGCTGGAGGACCAGCGCGACTCGCTGATGGCGCAGTTGGCCCAGCTTACGGGCGCCGTCAATACGAGCCCGCAGCAGTCCACCGCCTCGGTGCAGGTCGGCGGCGCGACGCTCGTATCGGGGTCCACCAGCCTCACGCTGAACGCGCCTGCGAGTCCTGGCGGCTCCGTGACCGCAGGTGACGGAAACCAGGCCGGTCCCGTCTCCATCACCGGCGGCACGATCGGCGCGTTGCTTCAGCTCAGCCAGACAACCATCCCCGGCTATCTCCAGGAACTCAACAGCTTCACCGCGGGCCTCATCAGCATGGTCAACGAGCAGCACGCCGAGGGCATCAGCGAGAATGGGCCCTCCACCTCTGTGACCGCCACGAATTCGGTCAGCGACGCGAACGCGATGCTGGCGGAGGCGGGGCTTTCGGCGACGCCTACCCAGGGCCAGCTCACGATCAACGTCGTGGACAACGCGACCGGCGCGCAGACGCCCGTCACGATCTCCGTCAATCCTTCGTCCGAGAGCCTGAACGATCTCGCGACGGCTATCAACAACGCGGGTGGAGGCAATCTCACCGCCACGGTCAGCGACGGGGATCTCTCGATCTCCGCTGCCGGCGGCTACAGCTTCGACTTTGCCGCGAACCAGGGGACGAACATCCTGGCTTCCCTGGGAATCAACCCGTTCTTCCAGGGGACGAACGCCTCGAACATCCAGCTTGCCGACGCGCTCGTGAACAACCCGGCGGCCATCGCGGCGGGCCAGAGCGCCGACTCGGGCGACGGCTCCAACGCCATGGCGATCTCCAATCTGGAGAATGCCGCGTCCGCGGCGTTCGGCGGAAGCAGCCTGGCGGGGTACTGGCAGACGGTCGTCAGCGGCATCGGCAGCGACGCGGAGAACGCCACCGAGACGCAAACGAGCGCGCAGAACATGGTGGACACCGTGAACACGCAGGAGCAGGCGATCTCCGGCGTCTCCCTGGACGAGGAAGCGGCCAATATCCTGCAGTACCAGCAGGTGTACACCGACTGCGCCCACTACATGGCCACGGTCGGCCAGTTGTCGCAGACACTCCTTTCATATATTAGCGGAGTCGCCTGATGAGAATAACTGAACAGACACGCGGGGCGTTGCTCTTGCAGGGACTTGACCAGACGATGTCCACGCTGAACACGCTCAATCAGCAGCTCGCGACCGGGATGAAGGTCAACCAGCCCTCGGACGATCCCGTCGCCACCGCTGCGATCATGCGCACGAACACCTACATCGCCGACCTCAACGAGAACGTCTCCGTCATCAACGCCGCGCAATCCGTCTCCGAGGCGGCCAGCGCCGCGATGGACAACAGCGCCAGCGTCCTCTCGGACGTGCAGACCGCGGCCACGGCGGGGGCCAACGGCACGAACTCCGCCGCGCAGCTTCAGGCCTTGGGCACCCAGGTGAACCAGGACCTGGAGTCCCTAGTCCAGGACGCCAACACGCAGTTCGAGGGCGGCTACGTGTTCTCGGGAACCAAGACCAGCACGGCGCCCATCGCGGTGACGCGCGACGCCCAGGGCGACATCCAGAATATCACCTACGAGGGTTCGAACACCCAGGTCACGTATCCCGTGAGCCAGAACCGCTCGGCGACCGCGAGCGTGACCGCCCAGGCGGCCTACATGAATGTGCTGACCGCGGTGAAGCAGCTCCGCGACGACTTGAACAACACGCAGGGACTCAGCAGCCAGGCGCAGCAGACGGCGTTGAGCAACGACCTCGGCGCGATCACCAACGCCCAGAGCTCCTTCACGACGCAGACCGCCGAAGTCGGCTCGTACCAGTCCCTGCTCACGTCCCTCAGTACCCAGATGCAGACGTCTCTGACCAATGCCCAGGCCACTCTCTCCGGCTACCAGGACGTGAACACCGCCCAAATAAGCGTTGAGTTGCAGTCCGCGCAGACGGCGTACCAGGCGCTGGTGAGTTCCGGCGCCAGCCAGATGCAGCAACCCGATCTCTTCAGCTATCTGACGTGAGCGCGAAGACGCAAGGCCGCAAAACAGGCTTACACCGCCTTCGCGGCCCGTTTTGAACGAAAGGAAAACCCGTGCGCTACAGAACCCGTCAATTGGGCGTCATGGAGGTGGCAAAGGACAAGGTCCTGTGCTTCGTCGCGCCGCTGCTCGGCTTCGAGTCGTTCCGCAAATATGCCCTGCTCCCCGTCACGGGCGCGAGGCCGTTCTTCTCCCTGCAGAGCCTGGAGGAGCCGCAGTTGGCGTTCCCCGTGCTCCGCGCGGACGAACTGGCGATCGAGTATCCGCTGTCGCCCGACGACCTGCGGCGCGTCGCCGCGGCGTCGAGGGACCAGACCACCTGCTGGGTCGTCGTCGCCCTGCCGACCGACGGGACGCCGCTTCGGCCGAACTTGCGCGCCCCGGTGGTCGTCAACGAGAAGAAGCAGCTCGCGGCACAGATCGTCATCAGCGACGAGTGCCCCATCGGCCGCATGGTGAACGTCGCCGCCGTCCCGGCCTCGCAGCGCCGCGCTGCCGCCGCTTCCACAGCGTCAGTGAGGAGTGCCCTCGCATGAAAATAGCCCTCATCAACCCGATGGGCCCCAAGTTTCAGTTCGATGACGCGAACGACCATCTTCCGCCGCTGGGATTGCTCTATCTCGCGGCGGTCGTGCGACCCCGGCACGACGTGCGCGTCCTGGATGGCGAACTGCTGAAGGAGACCGGTCCGGCGCTTCTCAAGCGGATCCCCTTCGATCCCGACCTGGTCGGCATCGGCGGCACCACCAGCCAGGCGGCTGAGGCGTGCAGCCTGGCGCGCCACGCGCGGCAGATGTTTCCGCGCGCGAGGATCGTGGCGGGCGGAACGCACGCAACCATCCTCGGCGAGGACTATCTGCGGCAGTGCGACGCGCTCGACGCCGTGGTCCGCGGACCCGGCGAGGCGCCCTTCGCCATGCTCGCGGACGGCCGCGACCCTGCCACCGTCCCGCAGGTGATCAGCCGCCAGGGAGACGCTTTCCACGAGAACCCGGCGCAGGGAGAACTGGATTTGAGCGCCCTGCCGCTGCCGGCGCGCGACCTGGTGAACATCCATCACTATACGGGCACCAGCAACAACCTCTTCCGGCAGACCGTCATCATGGCCACGCGCGGCTGCCCGTTCCGCTGCAGCTTCTGCAGCAACGCCGTCTGGGGCCGGCGCTGGCAGCCGAGGCCCATCGCCTCCGTGATCGAGGAACTGAAGGTCATTGCGGATCTGGGTTTCGCGGAGGCGTTCTTCCAGGACGATACGCTCAACGCGAAGCCGGCGTGGACGCTCGAACTGTTCGAGGCGCTCCGCAAGGCCGATCTCGGGATGGAGTACAAGGTGGATTTCCGCGCCAACGCCGCGTTGGTCACGGAGCCGCTCCTTGATGCGGCGGCGGCGTGCGGCGTCAGGGAGATTTTCTACGGCGTCGAGAGCGGCAACGACGCGGTGCGCGAGGCCGCCGGCAAGAACCTGCCGCGCCAGGACATCATCCGCGCCCTGCGCCTGACGAAGGAGCGCGGCATCGCCACGCTCTGTGCGTTCATCATCGGCCTGCCGGGCGAGACGGCCGAGACGGTCCAGGACACGATCTCGTTCGCCAGGGAACTCAGTCCCGATACGGCCGGCTTTTCCATTGCCACGCCCTTCCCGGGAACGGAACTCCGGAAACAGGCGGTCGAAGAGAAGCGGCTGATGTCGGACAAGTATGAAGCGCTGACGACGCGCGTTTCCGTCATGAGGACGGCGGCGTTGAGCTGCCAGGACATCACGCGGCTGCGCGACGAGGCGTCGCGCCAGTGGGAGGCGCATCTGCGGTCGCGTCCGGGCGAGGCGGCGAAGTCGCCCAGGGCGCTGCAGGAGAAGAGCTGCCGCGAAGCTCTCGCGCTGGCCGTGGCCCGCAACGACGTCCTCGGGCAGGCGATCATCAAGGCGCGGCTCGCGCGGATCCGCATGGACAGCGGCGACAACGCCGAGGCGATGGAACTCTCCGTAGCGCCTCTCGGCGAACCGGCTTTGAGCGATTACGACCGCGCGAAAGCCGGCGTGGTTCTGGCCGTCGCCTGTGCAAGGGAGGGCTTGTTGAACGAGGCCGTCGCGGCGCTGTTCGGTATCCGGCGCATTCTGCATCCGGCTCAGCGCGCGTTCGCCGAGACGGTGCGGAAAGAACTGACCGAGAGGGTCCGGCAGCGGCAAAGGGCGAAGGAGGGCGACGAACTCGTCAGGCGGATCGAGGCGCTGGAGCAGCGGCTTTCTCTGGAAGGGATCAACGGGGCGCTGCACGCGCTGGCCCACCGGGTGAACAACGGCAAACCCCAGGCGGGCTATATCAACCAGCGGTTCCGCGATTACGAGCTGGCCATTGTCTCCATCAAGCAGCTCGGCAACGAACTGGGGCAGCGGCTGGCGCGCGAGAGGCTCAGCAAACCGATCAGCCGGCCGGCGCCGGCCCATCTCAAATCAAAGCTTTGCACGCAGGCGGACATCGAAAGCGACTGGTCCGCATTCTGGCGCCAGGAAATCAAATGGGCGCCGGTCTACCACAGGAAACTGTGGGAGCTGACCTATGTCCCCGAGGCGCTCTACGCGGCGGGCAAGCTTAAGCCCGGCCGCCAGGGCCTGGGGTTCGGCTGCGGGGAAGAGCCGCTTCCAAGCCTGTTCGTCAAGTACGGCGCAAGCATCACGGCCACCGACCTGCCCCCGGATAATGTCAACGCGCGCAATTGGGCAAACTCGGCCCAGCACGCCGGCAGTCTCGAGAAAATCCGTCGGCTCGACATCTGCCCCGATCCATCGGCCCTCGCGCGAATCGCTCTCCGGTTCGTGGATATGAACGACATACCCAGGGACATGGACGGCAAGTACGATTTCTGCTGGAGCGTCTGCTCGCTCGAGCACGTCGGCAGCATCGCCAAGGGACTCGCTTTCATCGTTAACTCGCTGCGGACCCTGAAGCCCGGCGGCGTCGCCGTCCATACGACGGAGTTCAACCTGGAGAACGGCCCGACCGTTGACAATTGGGGGACCGTGCTCTTCCAGCGCGGACACATCGAGGGACTGGTCAACTTTCTCACCTCTCAGGGCCACAAAGTTGCGCCGCTGGACTTGAGCGCCGGCGACGACATCCTGGACGGCTTCGTTGACGTGCCGCCGTGGCCCTGGGACAACGCGGCGGTTCGCGCCAGGGCTCACTTGAAGCTGTGTCTCGATGGTTTCCCCTGCACGTCCGTGGGCATCATCATCCGCAAGGCCGATGCGGCGAGTCCCGGACCGTCGGAACGGCGGGAGAATCTTCACCGCGATGCGCAAGCGCGGCACAAGAGTTGCGTGACGTCCGGAGCGGAAGTGAAGGCGCAATAGGCGTTGAAGAACTCATCGCACCGTCCAAAATAACGTCTTTTGGACGGGCGTTCGACCCCAATGTGCAGGGAGGCTGAGCAAGCCAAGGAAGGCTACCATGCTCGTGCTCACGCGAAAACCGCAGGAAACCATCCGCATCGGTGACGAAATCTGCATCACCGTCACCTCGATCGAAGGCGGCGTCGTCAAGCTCGGAATCCAGGCGCCGCCCCATGTCCCGGTTCATCGCGGCGAAGTCTACCAGCGCATTCTCGAAGAGAACCGGATTGCGGCGCGCAGCCTGCCGGGCAGTCTGCCCGCCGTCGCGCGCGACTGGAACAATATGAAAAAGCGAGAGAAACTTGGCCCCCGCGACTAATGAGTCCGAAGTCGAAACGACGGATCGTGAAGCGCTCCATGATTCGCCGCCCGAACTTCCGTCGTCCGCCGGCTGGAATGATCGCGGCGCCCGGCTCTTCAAGGCCGGACAGATGGACGATGCCGCCGAGTGCTTCAAGAAGGCGTACCTGGCCGACAGGCGGAACCTCGACGCATTGGAGAACCTTCTCGAGGTCTTCATCCGCTCGGGCAACCACGGGCCGGCCGCCGCGCTCGCGTTGCAGTGGACCAGCTCGCAGCCGCGCTGCGCCCGCGCCTGGATCGCCCGGGCGAAACTGAACCTGCTCGCCGGCGAGCTGGCTTCCGCAAGGACTGCCCTCGCCATGGCGCTGGAAATTGAGCCGGCCAATGCCGCCGTCCAAAGCGCGCTGGAATCCCTCGGACGCGCAACGCCCGGCGATTCCGCTCCGGGCTCCGAATCCCCGCTTCCGTTCCTGCGGCCGCTGAGCCCGGTCTCGAAGGCGCCCGTCAAGACCGATCCGCCCGTGCTCTGGCTCGGGCCGGCGCTGCATCCGGGCGGCTACAGCTATTGGACCAAGCAGAGCGTGCTCTGGCTGCGGCGCGCGGGAGTGCGCGTCGGGCTGCGCAAGATCACCGGCGAGACGGTGGACTCCTACCTGCGCTCGCTGGACGCCGCGGAACTCCGCGACCTGCAGGCAGCGCTCGCCGAGCAGATCCGTGACGGCGTGCTCATCGTGCACCATCAGCCGTCGTTCGCCGGCGGGCCGGACATTTACCGGCGCATGCGCTGGTGCCACCCGCAGCAACTGGCGTACGTCGGCCTGACCACCTTCGAGACCGAGAGCCTTCCGAAGCACTGGCTCGAGCCCTGCCGCGGCATGGACGAGATCTGGCTGTTCAGCACGTTCAACGTGGGCGAGTTCGCGCGGGGCGGCGTGGACGAGCGCAAGCTCTGGCCGGTGGGATTCGGCCTGGACCCGGCGCAGTACGAGCCGAGCCGCACGCAGCCGTTGCCCGTCCGCGGGCGCCGGGGATTCATGTTCCTGAGCGTGTTCCAGTGGCAGGCGCGCAAGGGCTGGCCGATCCTGGTCGAGGCGTTCGCGCGGACGTTCAGCCGGCACGACGACGTCTGCCTGGTGATCAAGACGGGCCGCGCCGGCGCCGGCGAGATGAGCCCCGACGACCAGATCACGCGCTGCCTCAGCGCAAGGAACATTTCGCGCGAACAGGCCGCGCCGATCCTCGTGATGACCGATCCGCTCGGCGACCGCGACATGACTTCGCTCTACCGCGCCGCCGACGCCTTCGTGCTGCCCACTCGCGGCGAAGGCTGGGGCATCCCGTTCATGGAGGCGATGGCCATGGGCCTGCCGACCATCGGCACGCGCTGGAGCGGCCATCTCGATTTCATGAATGACGCCAACAGCTACCTGATTGATATCCGCGGCCTGGTCGCGGCGGACGAGGAAATGGTCAAGTGCAGCCCCGAGTTCCTGGGACTGCGCTACGCCGACCCGGACATGGAACACCTGATGGTCCTCCTCCGCCAGGTGCGCGACGAGCGCGATGCCGCCCGCGAGAAAGGGCAGCGCGCCCGGCAGGATATCCGCACGAAATGGACCCACACGCAATACGCGGAGCGCATCCGCGAGCGCTGCCGCACGCTGGTCGGCCGCGCGGAGGGACGGCGGATCAGCTCCGGCCGCGCCTGCAAGCCGCCGCGCGCGGACGTGCTCCCGGTCATCATCCGCGGCCCCGCGCTCGATCCATGCGGATACGCCCACGATTTCCGCAGCATGGCGCTGGCGATGCGCGAACAGGGTGTGGACGTGCGCCTCGACCATCAGCGCTGGAACCACCGCGACAACCTGGTCAACGCCGGCGAGTGCGCCGACGTCGTTTCGATCATGAATCCCGCTCCGCCGAGCGGGCGGCACATTTCGATTGAGAACCCGCTGTCGCCGCCGCCTGGGCGGGACCACAACGCCTTTCGCGTCGTCCGGGTGTTCTGGGAAACGGACCGAATTCCGCCGAAGATGGTGGCGCAGCTCGCCGGCGCCGATGAAATCTGGGTGGGCAGTTCGTTCAACGTCGAGGCGCTCGCGCGCTGGGGAATCTGCCGCGACAAGATCAAAGTGCTGCCCACGCCGGTGGCCGTGGAGCGCTACGGCGCGCACGTGCAGCCTTTGCCCTGGGCCGACGAGCGCCGGTTCACGTTCCTGGCCTGCTTCGATGTCTCCGTGCGCAAGGGCTGGGACCTGCTCTTCCGCGCGTTCTTCGCCGAGTTCAAGCCTTCGGAAAACGCGCGCATCGTGTTGAACGTTCATAGTTCGTTCGAGAACGGCCGCAAAGACCTGATCCGCCACCTCGAACGCTGGGCCAGGGCATTCGCGGGCCCCGCGTGGGTGAACGAAAGCAACGAATGGCGCTCGCCTGAGCCGCCGCTGCTCTGCATCGGCGAAGACCTGCACGCCGACGAGATGGCGCGGTTCTACCGCTCCGGCAATGCCTACGCGATGCCCAGCCGCGGAGAGGGCTGGGGAATTCCGGCGATGGAGGCGATGGCCTCCGGCCTGCCCGTCATCGCCACCGCCTGGGGCGGACAGATGGATTACATGGACGACGAGACCGCGCTGCTGGTCCGCTGCAAGCCGGCGCCGGTGTCGGCGGACGCCTGCCGCGAGAACCCCGGTTTCGCCGGGCAGATGTGGGCCGAGCCGGACCTGGCCGACCTTCGGAAGCAGATGCGGCTGGCGAAGGACCAGCCGGCGCTCGCGCAGTCGAAAGCCGCCGCCGCGCTGCGCCGCGTCCGGGAAAAGTACAGCCGCGAGGCGGTCTCGGCGCTCGTCATCGAGCGGCTCAAGGACGCATCGCAACGCGCGAAAAGCGCGCCGCGCAATCCGGGCGCCGCATCGGTCGCGGCCGCGCGCTCGAAAAAAGTGATCGTCTGGGAAGGCTGCCAGCTCTATCGCAGCAGCCTGGCCCTGGTGAACCGCGAACTTTGCAGCCGCATCGCGGGCAGCCGGGACTTCCACCTGCGCTTGCTGCCGGTGGAGCCTGAGCAGCACGCCGGCGTCTGCGCGCCGCAGGTGGCGCGCCGGCTCCAGTCGCTGATGGGCGCGAAGAATTCCGATCCCTGCGATGTGTACATCCGGCACGGCTGGCCTCCGGACTTCACGCGGCCGCCGCGCGCGAAGAAGTTCGTGATCATCCAGCCCTGGGAGTACGGAAAGATTCCGCCGGCGTGGATCGAGCCGATCAATCGCCAGGTGGATGAGGTATGGGTGCCGTCGCGGCACGTCTTCGAGAGCTTCGTGGCCAGCGGCATCTCGCCGGAGAAGGTCTGGCTGGTGCCGAATGGCGTCACGACGACCGTGTTCAAGCCCGAAGGCCCGGCGATGAGCCTCAAGACCGATAAGAAGTTTCGCTTCCTCTTCGTCGGCGGGACGATCTGGCGCAAGGGCATTGACGTGCTGCTCAAGGGCTACTGCTCCGCCTTCGGCCGCACCGACGACGTGTGCCTGGTCATCAAGGAGATGGGCGCGAACTCGTTCTACAAGGGCCAGTGCGCCGCGGATGTCATTACGCGGCTGCAACAGCAGCCGGCCGCACCCGAGGTGCTCTACCTGACCGACGACCTCAGCGAGCAGGAGATGGCGCAGTTGTACCGCTCGTGCCATTGCCTGGTCCATCCGTACCGCGGCGAAGGGTTCGGCCTGCCGGTCGCCGAGGCCGCCGCGTGCGGGCTGCCCGCGATCCTGAGCTTCGGCGGCGCGGCCGACGACTTTGTGCCGCCGGAATCCGGCTATTTCGTGACGACCCGTCGTGCGGCGCTGCGGCTGAACGAATTTGACGTGGACGGATGGGTGCTCGAACCCGACGTGAAGTCCGTGGCCGAGCACATGAGATTGGCGTTCACGAAAGAGGACGAGCGCCGGTCCAGAGCCGCGCGGCTGAGCGCCCACGTCCGCGGGAATTTCACCTGGGAGCGCGCCGCCGAGATCGCGGAGATGCGGCTCAAGCGCCTCTGCGCAACGTAGCCGGCATCCGGTAACTATTGGAGGGAGGAAACATGGTCAGACAGGGAGTCCGATTGCCTGAAGCCGAGGAGGCGCGCATCGCCTCGAACCAGGAGGAAATCCTGGCGGCGCTGATGGACGCGGCCGATCCGAACACGCCGCCGACGGAGGACGAGATTCTCGGCTTGATCCTCGGCGAGGTGGCGTTCATGCACAAGGCCGGAATGTTTGCGCGTCCGAGCCGCCTGGGCTATCCCGGGACCAGTCTGTAATGCAGAACATCCTGGTGATGCAGTTGTTCCGGCACGGCGCCGTGCTGCAGAGCACGCCGGCGCTCTCCGCCCTGCGGAAGAGCTTCCCGGGCGCGCGCATCCACGCGCTCGTCTGCAAGCCGTTCGGCGACAGCCTCCGCGGGAACCCGGACGTTGACGAGGTCATCGAGTGGGATGTCGCGGGCGCGCTGGCGCCCCTGGACTCGCTCGACATGGAATCGGCGGACGCCCAGGCGACCGTCGAGCGGCTTTGCGACTTGAAAGATTCCCTGCGGCCCTTTCAGGAGCGGCGCTTCGACGCGGTCTACAATCTGTCGAACAACGCGTTGAGCGCGCTGGTCGCCTACCTGCTCAGGCCGCGCCATGCCGCGGGGATGGTCTTCTGCCGCGACCGCAGCTACCGCGTGCGAAACGACTGGCTGCGTCATCTCTTCGCCGGCAGCAACGTGCGGTCGCTCAACGTCTTCAACCGCGTGGACGTTTTCGTCCATGCCTGCGGAGGAGATTCGTCCGCCCGGCACCCGCTTGTTGTGGCGGCGACGGCGGCGGATGAGCGGTACGCCGAAGAGGCGCTCGCCGGCCGCCTGGCCCGCGCGCCGATCGGCATCCAGTCCGGCGCGCACAAGGATGGCCGGCGCTGGCCGGCGGCCCATTTCGCGCGACTCGCCGGCGGCCTTCTCAGGGGCGCAAGCGCTCCGGGGCGAGCCGGCCATGATTTGCTCTTCTTCGGCAGCGCCGACGAACGCGCGGAGATCGAGCGCATCGCGCGCGATGCCTCGCCCGACGGAAAAGGCTGGCTCAACATGGCCGGGCGGACCTCGTTCGGCCAACTCGCCGCCCTGCTCAAGCG
>Ga0187852_1000114_pt1 | contig 86989 bp, 68 predicted proteins | sample June2016WEW_6_40_FD_134511 | JGI IMG/M metagenome (GOLD analysis project Ga0187852, IMG submission 134511) | Peatland microbial communities from SPRUCE experiment site at the Marcell Experimental Forest, Minnesota, USA - June2016WEW_6_40 | ecosystem: Environmental > Terrestrial > Soil > Wetlands... | reverse complement strand
CCGCTTGGCCAAGGATCTTGAAGCCAAGACCAGAAAGGCGCTCGCGTTCCTCAAACTGGCGTCGATACGACTCATGATGCGAAAGCTATGCAATCCTTGCTAAACTTTTCGAATGGACTCTAAAGGAAGAGGGACATGACCGAAGCACAGAATGAAAATGGATCGAAGGGCACCGCTGTCGTCACCGGCGCCTCGGCGGGAATTGGAAAAGTCTATGCCAACCGGCTCGCCGGGCGTGGCTATGATCTGATCCTCGTCGCCCGGCGCGGTGACCGTCTCGCCGATGTGGCGGCACCGCTTCGCGAGCAATTTGGCGTCAAGGTCGAAACCGTTGTCGCCGACCTCGCCAATGCCGCGGATCTCGAGAAAGTCGCCGAAAAGATCGCCGCCGATGCGAGCGTGACATTGCTCGTCAATAATGCAGGGACGGCCACATTCGGTCCCGTTGCGCAGACCGGACAAGGCGCAATCGATGCCATGAACGATGTTAACTTGACGGCTCTCGTCCGTCTCACCCGCGCCGTCCTGCCGGGATTCAAGACGCGCGATCACGGCACGATCATCAATATCGGGTCGGTGCTCGGATTTGCGGCGCTTCCGTTCAGCGCCGTCTATAGCGGCACCAAGGCCTATGTACAATTCTTCACGCGTGGCATTCAGACCGAGGTGGCGGGAACTAATGTGAGGGTGCAACTCGTGTGTCCTGCCGCGACCGCGACGGAAATTTGGGAGATTTCCGGCGTGCCGGTCACGCAATTCGATCCGGCGACGGTCATGAGCGCCGAAAATTGTGTCGATGCGGCGCTTGCCGGATTGGATCTCGGCGAAGCCGTCACGCTGCCATCCGTCGAGGATCCGACGCTGTTGCTGGCCGCTTACGCCTCGGCGGCGGGGGCGATTTTGTCCTCGTCGCAAAACGGTAAGCCGGCCTCGCGGTATAACATCGCGCGGTGAACGGCTTTCGCGCTGGTCAGGGCACGAGCGGCGGCGTATCGCCATTCGGATTTCCCTTGTCCATGGGGTCTTGCATCCGGTCCACCATGCCTGCCGGCACGCCCGTAATATCGTCCATCACGAGTTGGTTCATGGCGCAGATGAAGGATGTCAGGCGATAGCCGTCATGGCGGGAAAGGGCGTTGTCGAAGGCACGCATGTTCCAGAAGGGATCGTTGCCCCTGGTGATCGCGGCGGTTCCGCTGAGTGCGAAGCCGTGGACGAATTCGGCGGCAGGCTTGCCTTCGCCCACTGCGCCCGGACTGGACGGCGCGAGGCTCTCGCTGTCCCAATAGGTTCCAAACTGGTCCGCCCGATTTGCCCGTGCGCGGGCCAGCCAGTGGTTTGAGGCGGGACAATCGAGTGGCGCGTCGGCGAGCGTCGCATAAGGGTGGTGTTTCTCGAAACCCGGCACGTGCAGGCCGAGCAATTCATGTGTCGTGCCGAAGGGCGCGGCCGAGGGCAAGGCATCCGCGAGCAAGCCCGCGGCCGGGCGGGGCGGATCGACATGGCCGATCGTATGCGATTCCTCGCGTGCCGAGTTTTGAAACGGGAAGGTCGAGGCCAGCAGCGCGAAGGTGCGTGCCGGCAGGGACTTCAGCTGCGCGAACCAGCTTGGACTTTGAGCCGGCGCGCAGGTCTGGCCACGCGGCTGATGCCCCTCGATCCGCGCGGCGATACGTTCGAGGTAATCGGCGGCGGGCCGGAAATCGAGCTTGAAGAGCGGGAACAGATCGTGCGTCGCCCAATCATAGTCGATGCCGTCGTCGAACATGGCATCGTTCTTCGCCAATTGTTCGCGGATTTTTGCGCGCGCGGGCTTGAACTTGTCGTCGATGTCGAGGCCGATCCATTCGCAATCGCCCTCGCGTAATCCGCCCGCGGGAAACGCCAGCGCGGCCGTCACGGAGACCATCACGGGCTTCTGTGTCGCGGGGAAAAAGCCATGTTCGCGCACGACATCGGCCATGGATGTGTTTTCATCCGTGTGAAAAGCGATGCGGCTCCAAACCTCACGCTGAATCGCTGTCCATTTTGCGGCCTCGGCGGCGGGGTTGATCAAGACCACGAGATCGCCGAGGACGGGTGGGAAGGTATCTCCGAACTTGTGACGGCGTACCGCCTTGACGAGATCGTCGCGCAGTCCGGTGGCGAGCATGTTGCCTCCTAAGCTGTGGCCGAAGACGATCATCTTGTTATGGCGGGGTGGGCCGCCCGCTTCCTTCGACGTCAGCACACCTTCGAGCGTCCGCAGCGCGGAGATCGCGGCCGGCGCTACCTGTTCGCTGACCGGTTTGCGATCGAACAGCGTCGCGCCGGCCGATAGGCTGCCGAGGGAGCCGCCGATCGTCGAGCCAAAGAGATCCACAAGCCCTTTTTCATCGACCCGCGCGCCGCGCCAGCCGACATAGATCGCGGTGACTTGCATCTCGCAGTACGAAGGTTCGGTTGGGCAGCGCGCCGCGAGGAAGCGGGCCGCATGTGCCGCGTAAAGCCTGAGATCGGCGACGTTTTGATCGCCGATCCGCGCGTCGTGGCGCCAGCCATGGACGAAGACAATGACGTAATGCGATCCCGTCGCGAGATGCTGTTTCAGGACGTCGAGCTGGGTGATGACGGGCCTGACGGCAGATGCCGCCATATGCTTCGCCTGCATCTGCGATTCCATGACGTGCTTGATCATCGCGCTGGTAACCGGTTTGTCGCCATGCGCATCGGCCGAGACGAGGGCGTAAGGCTCGCCATCCTCCTGGAACTCGAGAAAGCCGAGATTGTAATCGAGCGGCTTTACCGCTGGCGTCGAGGACGGGACGATGTGGCGCTGCAAGGCACATCGCAACGCCGTGTTCCACTTGCCGTCCTTCGCGGCCAAAGCCGTCTCGTCGTTGGTGGGATCGGCCCAACCATCGTCATCGGTTTCGGAAGCCGCTTGCAACTTTTCGCGGCCGGTCTCGGCCAGCGCCGTCCATCCCTTGGCCAAACCATCCGCGCAAACTGGCACGCTCGGGTCGAGATTGCGATAGGCGTGGACCTTGGGCGTGGAGAGGACGACGTAATTGATGAACAGCACCAACAGGAAAACAAGGATGACGCTGAAAAGAAGCGTGGTCGTGGCGCGGACGATACGCTCGTAGGAGCGCCAGATCTGGAACAGAAGTGATCGCCGTTCAGGGCGCTGTTCATCGTTCGCTGTCATGTCACTCACTCAGCCACGATTGCTTCTTAGAGGATTTTCGAAAAAACTGGCAGGCGTTTCGATCGAGAATAAGGAATGGTTTCTCGAATCCTTGGGGGAGTTCCGCTGGTTTGACCCAAACCTAGTGGAGCGCTGGGAACCGGACTCCCGTCAGCTCTTCCGACACGGCCCAAAGCCGTTGCCGTGTTTCGTGATCCCGAGCCCGAGCGGCGATCTTGGCCAAGGCCGGCGCGCCGCGCATTTCTCCGATGCCGTCCGGTCCCCAATATTGTCCGCCCTTCACATCCGGCATGGTGGCGGCATAGAGGCCGGGCAAAGCGCCATGGGCGGCGTCTTGGCCGAGAAGGCGCACGACGAAATTGCCGATCGCTTGTTGGTAGGTCGGCATGCCGGTCGCGGCGACGAAGCCTGTGATGGCGAGGCCGGGATGGGCCGCCACGCTCGTCAGCTTGGACCGCGCCGCCCGGGCGCGCGCGTCGAGCTCCAGCGCGAACATGAGATTGGCGAGCTTGGACTGGCTATAAGCCTTGCCGCCGGCATAGTGACGCGCGCCTTGGAGGTCGCCGAAATCGATCCGGCCGCGCCGGTGCATGAGGCTGGCGATGGTCACCACTCGCGGCGCCGGTGCGCGCAACAGGGCTGGGACGAGCAGGCCCGTCAGAGCGAAATGGCCGAGATGGTTGGTGCCGAATTGCCGCTCGAAGCCGTCGACGGTCGTCGCGCGCACCGCCTGCATGCCGAGCCCCGCGTTGTCGAGCAGCACGTCGACTTGGCGGAGCGAGCGATCCATGCGTCCGGCGAAGGCGCGCACGCTGGAAAGATCGGCCAAATCGAGCAAGGAAACCGTGAGTTTGGCGCCGGGGATCTTCGCCACAATGCGCGACCGTACGGCCTCGCCGCGCGATTGATCGCGCACGGCGAGTACGACTTCAGCGCCTTTGCCCGCCAAGGCCTCCGCGGTCGCGGCGCCGATGCCGCTGCTGGCGCCAGTGATGACGGCAATGCGGCCGGTCTGGCTGGGAATGTCTGCAATGGTCCATGCGGGCATGGGATTGGCCTCCACGATGAAAAGGGCGGGCGATCTTTATGAGCAAAAGCGTAGCGCCGGACTTGGGCGCAGGATCCATATGGTGACGGCTGGACGGATAGGCTGCCGCTTCAAGCCTTTTCGATCACGGGCGGCCAAGAAATGTTCATTGGCGCCTTTGGCGAGAATAGCGCCAGTTATGCGATCCCGCGCTTAACGTGTGTGACAATTTTGCTGCTTTTCATCCTTTCCCGGAGGACCCGCTTGCGTGGATTTGAATGCGGCTATAAGGATGTTATATCATAACATGACATAGTATAACATAACGCACCTCTTCCGAGGCGAACGCCGGGTATCAAGATGATTCGACCAAATGCTGGAAAACCGCTCCTCGCTGTGATCGCGGCAATTTCGCCTTTCTTCCCTCTGTATGCCGGGGCGCAAACCACCTTGCCGGCGGTGACGGTCACCGAGCCAGCAAAACTGAAGCCAACACCGGTCAAAAAGCAGGCGCATGCGGCGAAGCCCGGCCGGGCAAAAACGGCTGGCGCCATGCCCGCGAATCCCGGGGCCGTGGCGTCACCGGGATCGGGCGCTTCCCCGGCGCCCACGGCGGCGCAATCCGCGGAAAACGCGGCACACGATCAGCGCGAGCAAATTCTACCCAAGACTGGCGCCAACACCTACACGCTCAGCAAAAGCGCCATCGATACGCTGCCGCAAGGCGACAATACGACGATCGACCGCGTGTTGCTGCAAGCACCGGGCATTTCCCAAGATTCGGCGGCGAGCGGCGATCTTCATATCCGCAACGAACACGCCAATCTGCAATACCGGGTCAACGGGATTTTACTTCCCGATGGCGTCTCCGGTTTTAGCCAGGTGATCGATACCAGTCTGATCAAAAGCCTCAGCGTTGTCGATGGCGCCTTGCCGGCGCAATACGGCCTGCACACGGCGGGTCTCATCGATATTCAGACCCGCGATGGCGCGGATCAGCCGGGCGGCACGGTTGGGATTTATGGCGGCAGCCATGGGACGATCACGCCTACGCTGACCTATTCGGGAACGGCTGGCCGCTGGGATTATTTCGTCACGGGCCGCTACGTCACCAATAATCTCGGCATCGAGAATCCAACGTCGAGTGTGGAGGCGATCCACGACCGGACACGGCAAGGCGATTATTTCGCTTATATCTCGGGGCTTCTCGAGGATAATTCGCGCGTGACCTTCATGTCGGGCGCGTCGGTGTCGGCCTATCAAATCCCGAATTCGCCGGGCCAGCCGCCGCAATTCACCGCTTTTGGCGTCAGCAATTTTGACTCGTCGCTGATCAATGAAAACCAAGTCGAGCGCTCGATCTTTAATATCCTCGCCTGGCAGAAGAATTTTGGCCCGCTCGATAGCCAGGTCTCTTATTTCCAACGCTATAGCAGCCTGCATTTCGTGCCGGACCTCATCGGCGATCTCGTGTTCAACGGGGTTGCTTCGGACGTGACCCGGACGAGCCTCGTGAACGGGATCCAGGGTGATAATTCCTACCGGGTTGACGCGCGTGACACGTTGCGCTTCGGGTTTACCGCGGACGTCGAGCATGCGACCGCCATTAACAATTCCGTCGTTCTCCCCTTGGACGCTTCCGGCAATCCGATCGACGCGCCGTTCCTCATTGCCGACAACGAAGGAAAAACGGGTGAGGTTGCCGGTGTCTATGTTCAAAACGAATATAAGCTGACGCCGCAACTTACGGTCAACGGTGGCCTGCGTTTCGATACGATGCAGGAATATGTGAGCGCGAGCCAGCTGAGCCCCCGGCTGAGCTTTGTTTACAAGCCGTTTGAAGACACCACGTTTCATATCGGCTACGCCCGCTATTTCACGCCGCCGGAACTTGCGCTTTCCGCGCCGACGCCGTTGGCAAGCTATGCCAATACGACTCTTGCACCGGGCGTCAATCAGGATAGCCCGGTGCGGCCCGAGCGTTCTCACCTCTTCGATGCCGGCGTCACGCAACGCGTCTTGCCCGGTCTCGATGCCGGGGTGGACGTCTATTACAAGATCGCCACGAACCTTATCGACGATGGTCAGTTTGGCCAGGCCTTGGTCTTGACCGCCTTCAATTACGCCTGCGACTATAATGACGGTGTGGAGTTCAAATTGAACTATGTGCACGATGGTTTTCATGCCTACGGCAATCTCGCCATTGCCCAGCAACGGGCGACACAGGTGTCCTCGAACCAATATCTCTTCTCGCCGGCCGAAGTCGCCTATATCGCCAATAATTACATCTACACCGATCATGACCAGTTGATCACGGCTTCTGGCGGCGCGTCTTACGATTTCCAGGGTACGAAAGTCAGTCTCGACGGGATTTTCGGCAGCGGATTGCGCAATGGTTTCGCCAATACCGGCACGGTGGCGCCTTATGCGACCGCCAATCTCGGCGTGACGCGCGATTTTATTCTCGCGCCAAACGGCAAGCCGCTTACGGTCCGATTCACGGTGGTGAACCTCACCGATGCAGTCTACGAGATCCGGGACGGGTCGGGTATCGGCGTTTTCGCCCCGCAATATGGCCAGCGGCGTGGGTTCTTCGCTGGTGTCAGCCAGCGGTTCTGATGCGCGCGCCGGGGCATGTTGATCTTCTTTGGCGGCCTTCTCCGTTTGTGGAAATGGGACGCTACGCGTTGGCTTCCGCTGTTGTGTTGATGCTGGCAGCTGGCTTTGTGGCTTGGCTCGATGGCCGGGCTCCAGACGGACCAGCAGCCCTTGGGCTCGATGACGCCGTGCTTCTCGATTTGCCGCCGGCGCCCGCCTCGTCCGCGCCGGTGAGCGATGCTGTCGATGGCCCGAAACAGCAAGCCTCCGAGGCCGTCGCGTCCCCGGCTCCGCCCAAGGAAGCCGATCCGGCGCCGGAGCCGCAACGCAATCAGGAGGACTTAAATCCAGATCCAGTGGACCGGGGAGAAATTGCTCAGCCATCGCCAAAACCTGAGCTGACAACACCCCCAGTGGCCGCTACGCCGGCGCAGGAGGAAATGGCGCCGGCCAGTTCCCTGGCCCCTGTGATGGCTGCCGATCTCATCGATAGCGAAGCTGCCAAACTTCAAGCGGCACAGGCTTTGACTCAATGGCAAAAAGCGATGCTGAACCGCCTTGAAGCGGCGAAGGCTGGCACGCGATCCGGCGGTCTAGCGGGAACCGTCGAAATTGCCTTCACGATTGACCGGAAGGGAAACCTTCTTTCGCGCCGCATCGCGCGCAGTTCGGGTTCCTCGCGCCTCGATCAAGCGGCGCTTGGCTTGTTGAACCGCGCCGCGCCATTTCCGGTCCCGCCCGATGGGATGACCGATGCCGCTTTGAGCTTTACGGTGCCTATTGTGTTCGTGCGCAAGTGACGAAGGGTCTACGAGGAGTGTTCGCCGCTATAATGACCGGTATCTTGAATGTATCCGAATATTAAACCGCTTTTTAACTATATTCATGCCGAAACTGCATAAAATGCCGGTAAATATTCGATCGATAAAATTTGACGCATTCGTGAAAGCCGGAAGCAAAGCGGGGGTGCTGGAATGCACCCATTGAAGAGGTTAACCCGGATCGAAAAAATGACTTACGTCACCGAACCCAACGCAACGGCGCCAACCGGTGACGCCGGAGCGCTTTATTCCGCTCTCCCTGCTTTTTTCGTGCCTCCTGCTGCCGGTCGCGGCACGGAAGAGGATGATTTGCTTAGCGCGGTCCCTGGATTTGATCCGTTGGTGCTTCCGGTTCAAGCTAGCGAAGAACATTTGACGGCGCATTGGCACGTCGCGCGCGATGGGCGTCTTCTCTGTTCCTGGGGCGAGGCCGATCCTCTGGATTCATGAACGGCCCCAGCCCGCGTATCCGCGGCGCCGGCGCCGTTTATTAGCTAAAGGACGTGCCCTAAAAACCGCTCAGCTTGCGCTTCCCGCCGACTGGGATGCGGCTTCGGGCAAATGATCGGCGAGGTGCTTGAGGAAATCGTCGATCGGCAGGCCGGCCGAAGCCGCGAGCTGATGCACTTGTTCGCTGCCGAGCGCCGCTTTGATCTGCTCGGGGGTAACTGGCAGATTTTTGTTGTTGCTGAGCCACGAGCTTACTTCCTCGCCAAGCCCGTTGGCCGCCAAGGTTTCGAGCGTCGAGGCCAAGCTGCCGGAATTTGGAGCCGTGGTGCCCGTTCCCTGTTGAGCGCCGCCGCCGAGGCCGCCGAGAAGCTGGCCGATGATCGCGCTGCTCTGGCCGCCCACGCCTTGTTGCAAAAGATTGCCGAGGATATTTTTGGCGCCTTCGCCCGATTGGTCGTTGCCGAGCGCGTTGCCGACGGTGTTCACGATATTATCGAACAAACCCATGATAGCCTCCATTTAATTCAAATGCGATTCCTCGTGGAAGGCTTGCACTGGCCTCGCCGGAAGTCCAGGGCCCGGCATTCCTCCATTAGCCTAAATGCCGCGATGGAAATATGACGATTTAAATTTCATCCGCCGGCTTGGTGTCGAGAAGGGGCACCTCGCCACCATCGTCCTTCAAGGTAATGCCGGTGACGTTGCGGCGTATCGCCTCGCCGGTCAGCCAGACCAGCCTATCCGCCGCTTGCGCGGAGGTGAGACCGCCGTGGGGGTGGATGTTCGAGATGCAGTTGCGCTCGGAATCGCGGCATCCCACGCGAGGGGCATAGGTAAGATAGACGCCGAGACTGTCGGCAACGCTCAATCCGGGGCGCTCGCCGATCACGCTGGCGCAAATCCGGGCTCCCAATAATTCGCCGGCCTCGTCGGCCAAGGCCACGCGCGCTTGGGTCGCGACGACGAGCGGCCCGATACGCCAGCGCGTGATACGCTCGAGGCAGGCTCGCACGAAGGGCACGGCATGGTCGCGCACGGCTGTCGCGGACAGGCCATCGGAGATGACGAAAAGAAGATCGCAGGGTGCCCCGGCCGAAGCCTGGAGCAGCGCGCGGGACTCCGCATCGAGCCGCCGGCCGAGATCGGGACGGCGAAGATAGGCCGCGCGGCTGGGCGCGGCGCTTTTGACCTGCAAAACCGGGCAGTCCGGGAATGCCGCCGCGATGGCCCCGGTATCGAGCGCGGCGTGGACGGCATCTCGCGCCTTGGCATGGGCAAATTGGAAATCGAGCACGGTTTTGAGCGGTGGCGCATCGCCCGTGCGGCCGAGCCCGATCCGTGCCGGAGTCATCTGGCGCAGCGGTCCCCAAGGATCGGGCGGGGCGACGTCGCCGGTCATTGCGACGCCTTGGGAAAAGCGAGCATCCGCGCGATGTCGGAGCCCTTCGGCGAGAGTTCGCGGATATGGCCGCCGGCCCCCACCATGTCCATGCGTTCCAGCCACGCCTCGAATTCGGGGGCCGCGCGGACCCCGAAGGCCGAGCGCAGATAAAGCATGTCGTGGAAGGAAAGGCTTTGATAGTTCAGCATGATGTCGTCGGCCCCCGGCACGGCGATCAGGAAGGTGACGCCCGCGACCGTCAACAGCGTCATCAGTGTATCCATATCGTCTTGATCGGCTTCGGCATGGTTGGTGTAGCAGACGTCGACCCCCATCGGCAGTCCCATGAGCTTGCCGCAGAAATGATCCTCCAACCCTGCGCGGGCGATCTGTTTGCCGTCGTAGAGATATTCCGGCCCGATGAAGCCAACGACCGTATTGACGATGAGCGGTTTGTAGCGCCGCGCCACGGCATAAGCGCGGGCCTCTAGCGTTTGTTGATCGACGCCGTGATGCGCATTGGCCGACAGAGCGGCACCCTGGCCGGTCTCGAAATACATGACATTCTCGCCAATCGTTCCACGTTTGAGGGAAAGGGCGGCGTCATAGGCCTCGTCGAGCACGGCAAGATCGATCCCAAAGCCGCGGTTGGCCGCTTGCGTCCCCGCCACGGATTGGAAGACGAGATCGACGGGTGCGCCGCGTGCCATCATTTGGAGAGCATTGGTGACATGGGTCAGCACGCAGGTTTGCGTGGGAATGTTGTATTGCTGGCGCAGCCCGTCCAGCATCTCCAGAATGGCCATGCAATTCTGGACGCTGTCGCTCGCCGGGTTGACGCCGATCACGGCATCGCCCACGCCGAACATCAGGCCATCGAGGCAGGATACCGCAATCCCCCTGAGATCGTCGGTGGGATGGTTGGGTTGGAGACGCGACGCGAGCCGGCCGGGCAGGCCAAGCGTATTGCGGAAGGCCGATGTGACCCGGCACTTGCGGGCCACCGCGATCAAATCCTGATTGCGCATGAGTTTCGAAACCGCCGCCGCCATTTCCGGCGTCACGCCCGGCGCCAGCGCGGCAAGCGCCGGGGCATCGGCCGCATAGGACAAGAGCCAATCGCGAAAGCCGCCCACGGTCAGATGGGCGATGGGCGCGAAAGCGATCCGGTTATGGCTGTCGATGACGAGTCTCGTGACCTCGTCGCTCTCGTAGGGCACGACGGCTTCGTCCAAAAACGTCTGGAGCGGGACGTCGGCGAGGCTAAAACGCGCGGCGACCCGCTCCGCATCGCTCTTGGCGGCGATGCCAGCGAGTTCGTCGCCGGAACGGCGCGGCGAGGCCGCGGCCAGCAAAGCCGCGAGATTTGGAAAACGGAAGCGCTCATTGCCGATCGCGCTGACATAAGCCGTCATCGTCACTCCTGTCTCGCCCGTAATTCCTGTTTCGGCTTAATTCTTGTTTCGGCTTGGCAGGGCCGGACCGCGCTGCAACAGAAGGGCAAAAAATCCGCCACCCATCTTGCGAGCGCGCGGCTTAACCGGCAAGCCGGGCGACATTACTTCAACGTGGTATCCAGCCCAAGCCGGAAAGGTCCGATATGCCCAGGCGTCCGCCGCCCCCCGAGCCCGGCCAAGGCCCCGCGCCGCGCCCCCGCATCACCGATCCCCGGTTGCGGCGCCACCTCGTGCGCACCGGCTTGAACGCGCGTTGGAGCGACGATCTCTACCACCGGACGCTCCGGCTGTCCTGGCCCTGGTTTTTCCTGGCGATCGCCATGGCCTATTGCGCCGTCAATGTTGTTTTCGCGGTGCTGTTCTTTGCGCAGCCTGGATCGATCCTCAACGCCCGGCCCGGTCTGTTCCGGGATGCTTTTTTCTTTAGCGTCGAGACCTTCGGCACGATCGGCTATGGCGTGCTTGCGCCGGCGACGGATTACGCCAATAGCGTCATGACGGTGGAAACCTTGGTTGGCATGACCTTCGCCGCCATTACCACGGGCATCATGTTCGCGCGGATTTCGCGGCCGACCGCGCGCGTTCTCTTTGCCAATGTCGCCGTCGTAACCGTACACGAGGGCGTTCCAACCCTCATGATCCGCCTCGGAAATGCGCGGCCAAATCAGATCCTCGAAGCGGATGCCAGTCTGTCCTTGTTACGGGACGAACGCAGCGCGGAAGGGATGCGGATGCGCCGTTTCTACGATCTCGCACTCGAACGCGCGCATACGCCGGTCTTTGCGCTATCCTTCACGGCCATGCACAAAATCGACGAGGCGAGCCCGCTCTATGGTCTCGACATGGCGGCGCTTAAAGCGATTGGCGCGGAGATCCTGCTTACCGTGACGGGGCTCGACGACACGAGCGCGCAGCCGGTTTATGCCAGGCGCTCTTACCTCGCCGGGGATATTCGTTTCGGGCACGCTTATGCCGATATATTCTCGATGACGCCGGACGGAAGGCGTCTCATCGATTACGGCCTTATCGATATGACGGAGGAGGTGGCGCAGCCTGGTATCGAGTCGGAAACTGGGCAATAACGAGACCGGCTTTGCCTTGTATGTAGTATGAGGTTAAACCTTATTTTCAGAATTCGTTTGCCGCAATCCATGTTTGCGGCGCTTGCGGACGTTTCCGGAATTGGGGGACTGAAAACAATCCGGCGAGCGTTCATTCAAATTTTCAATGCACGGTCGCTTGTTTGCGCGCCTTGGCGATGGCGTCCTTAAAGCCTGCGGCGTCGAGGGCATTGGCTTCGATTGCGTTGCCGATAATGAAAACCGGTGTCCCTTGCAGCCCAAGCGCGTCGGCCTCGGCTATGTTGCGCTTGAGCAAAGCGACGATCTCATCGTCGCGCTGGTCCAGATCGCGGTTGAGGCGGCTGATGTCGACGCCAGAGGCGACGACGGCCTGGCTGATGTCTTCGTCTGTCGCCGGCCGGGCATTCATCCGCATCAGCGCTTGATGCACTTCGGAATATTTGCCCTGCCAAGCGGCGGCAATGGCGATTTTGGCGGCCTTGACCGAGCTTTTCGCCAGGATCGGCCAGTCCTTGTAAATGACGCGCACCTTGGGATCGCGCGCGATCAGGGCGGCGAGCCCGCCGTCGCTGCGTTTGCAATAGGGACAATTGTAATCGAGAAAGGCGACGACTGTGACGTCTCCGTTGGGATTTCCCGCAACGGGGCACGTTGGATCATGGAGCAGAGCCGCCTCGAGACTTGTGTCCGAGGGCGGCGCGGCGTCCTGGGCGCTTGCCATATTGGCGCTGCCGGCCCCTAAAATCAGCGCGCAAATCAAAGCAAGATCCGTCCGGCGCTTGGCCGGGCGGCCTCGTTTCCAAGCCCCGAGTCGAGAGGTCCAGCCTAAAATCAGCATGGATTCTTATGCGACGGGAGCCCCGGAAACGCAACTCGGCTCGCCAAAATGGCTGCGGTACCGCTCTTCGATATCGTTCATCGGCATCACCGTGAACACGTCTGTCGTCCCAAATTGCCGGTCGATCACCGCGCTGCGGCTGAATCGCGCTCCAGTCCGGAGATAGGCTTTGAGAAGGGGCGGCAGCGAGGCAAGCCCGCGGCGGACGTCGATCTCTTCCCTCGGGAGCGGCGTGAAATCGGCCTCGCCCTGGGGCCAAGCCGGGACCTGCCATTCCTCGCCCGCTTGCGCGTAGTGATGGAGAAAACTGAGCGGCAGGCGCAACGCGTCGAGATCCGTGCCGGGCAGGCTGGCGCAGCCGATGAGCGCATCGATATGATGCCGTTTCGCGTAGAGCCAAAGTCCGCGCCAGAGCAATTCGATCACCCGCTTGGAGCGGTAGTTCGCGTGGACGCAGGAACGGCCGAGTTCGAGAAAATGGGTGCCGGGTTGGCGCGCGAGCAAATCGCGCATATCGAATTCGCCATGCGAATAAAAGCCATGATGCGCATCCGCGACATCGCGGCGCAGCAGACGATAGGTGCCAACGATCTTTGCCTTGGGCTGACCGGAAGCGGAAACCGCTTCGGTATCGGTCACGATGAGATGGTCGCAAATCGCGTCGAAGGGGCAAATGTCGCGGCGCAAACGGGAGACGGTTTGCGAGGCTATGGCGCCGCCTTCTTCGTAAAAGACGGTGTAGCGAAGCTTTTGCGCGCTGCGCAATTCCTTTGCTGTCGAGGCAAGCCGGATCTCGAACGGGCCGGCTTTCTCGAGAACATGGGAATCGTTGCCAGACTTATGCTTGTTGGCCGGACCCTGCGCCTCGGGGAGGCGGATTGGATTGTCGAGGAGCGCTAAGTCGTGCTGGAGAATTGCCATGGCTATTTCACGGCTCCTTTCATGGGACCGGCTTCGATTAGGGCGCCGAGACGAAAATTTAATGACATTAAAATGGCGGCCATGTCATTTTGGCGAGATAAATTTCGCGTAGTCACGCGATGTTAAACGTCAGAGTCAACATGCCTTTTCTTCGCTTCATATGTCTCGTCGCCGCTCTGCTTGTATTCTTTTTCGCCGTGGCGCCAATGCAGGGTCTCTTGGCGCGTCACCGCGTGCGCCTGGCGGAGCGGATTCCGCTTCTGTTTTGCCGGACGTTGTTACGGATTTTGCGAGTCCGGGTTGTCTTATCGGGTCCCCGGCCGGCCCAGGGCCCGCAACTTCTCGCTGTCAACCATGTCTCGTGGATCGATGTTCTCGTGATGGGCAGCATTACGCCCTTTTGTTTTCTGGCCAAACAGGAAGTCGCGTCCTGGCCGATTTTATCCTCCTTTGCCCGCGTTCAGGGCACCGTCTTTATCGACCGGAGCCGGCGGCGCGGGATCCCGCCGGCAAATCGTGCCATGGCGGAGCGGATGGGCGCGGGCCGCGCGGTTCTCTTGTTTCCCGAAGGCACCACTTATGACGGTACGACGCTCGGGCCGTTTTATTCCTCGCATTTCGCGGCAGCGCGGGATTTTCTCCGGCTCTACGAGGATCACCAGACCGTCAGCGTCCGGCCCGTCGCTGTATCTTACTCGCGAGGGTTCGCGGCTTGGATCGGCGACGACGCGCTTTTGCCGCATCTTTGGCGGGTTTTGCAACGCGAGCCGCTGATATGCCGCGTCGCTTTCGCCGAGCCGGTCCCCTACACGGCGGAGAGCGACCGTAAAGTCGTGACCCGGTTGGCGCGGTCGGCCATTGCGGAACTCCTCGCCGCGTTTCATGTTATTTCAGAGGATGCTCGGGTGTTGAGCTCGGTTTGAAAATTTCCCGCCGGTTCGACGAAATATGGTCCGGTTTTTGCGGCATCTTTGATTTAGATCGTTGAAAGACAAGTGTTTTGATGATTTTCGAAGCATTGCAACCTTAGTACGATGTGATTTAAGGCTTCGTTCTTAAGTGGTTTTTTTTAGGGTCGTTTCGTCGTGCGGTCTTTTTGCCGGGCTATCGTGGCACGCGAACGTCTTGGAATGACCGTCACCTTAGTGACGAACAAGGTGGCGCATAATTACTAAGGTGTGAGACGATGATGATTCGAGAGCAGACCCTTGGCGAGTCCGGAACCGTGGGACGAGTGATCTCCGCTCTGCCTGAGGCTGTGCTTGCGGTCAGCTTCGAGGACCGGGTGCTGGAAATCAATCCGCCGGCGCAAGCTTTGTTTCCGGGTCTCCGGATTGGTGCGCCCTTGGCGCGCATCCTTCGCTCGCCGGATATTCTCGACGCGATCACGCATGCGCGCCTCAGTGGCAAGCCATCGCGTGCAAGCTGGCTCGAGCGGGTGCCGGTCGAGCGCTTGTTCGAGGTCAATGTGTCGCCGGTCGATGGGCTCGATGTGGGCCCCATGCTCATCATCTATTTCCGTGAGATCAGCGAAACCCGCCGTTTCGAGCGGATGCGGATCGATTTCGTGGCCAATGCCAGTCATGAACTACGGACGCCGCTCGCCTCGCTTCTTGGTTTTATCGAGACTTTGCAAGGACCTGCGCGCAATGACGCAAGCGCGCGCACGCGCTTTCTCGCGATCATGCGCGAGCAAGCGCAGCGCATGGCACGGTTGGTGGACGATCTCCTCTCGCTTTCGCGCATCGAACAGCATTTGCATTTGCAGCCGCGGCAGCCAGTCGATCTGGCGCTTGTGCTTCACCATATTGTCGATACGCTCGGGCCTTTGGCCGATGACAATGGCGTGACGGTGACGCTCGATGCGGAGACGCCGGTGATTGTCAGCGGGGATCGCGACGAGCTTTTGCGCGTCGCCGAAAATCTCATTGAAAACGCGATTAAATATGGGGCTTCGGACGGCGAGGACAAAAGGGTCGAGGTCTCCGCGTCCCTGGATGATGGCGACGGGGTGATCACGGTCCGGGATTTTGGACCGGGGATCGCTGCCGAACATCTCCCGCGTCTGACCGAACGATTCTACCGAATCGATGCGGGTGCAAGCCGTGCCAAGGGCGGGACGGGGCTCGGGCTCGCAATCGTCAAACATATTGTCGCCCGCCATCGCGGACGTCTGAAGATCGAATCGACCGAAGGATCAGGAGCCGTTTTTCGTGTGCTTTTGCCGCTTCATAACTCTTAAATGCCTATTTAATGGGCTTTTTTGTCATGAAACTGTTATTCTTTTGTCTTAAAAGCATGGCGAAGCCTCACTAACTGTGCGGCGGGAGGTTCGGGCCTCCGCTTTCCTCGCTTTGAGGATGTCTATCAGCCAATGAGGCAATCCATGACTTCGCACCTTTTCGTACGGGCGGCGTTTGCTGCCGTGATCGGCGTCGCCGCAAATCTTCCTTCGCAGGCCTCAGAAATTTCCGGCGCTGGCGCAACGTTCCCGTATCCGATCTACGCGAAATGGGCGGAAGCCTATAAAGCGGCGACCGGCGACGGTCTGAACTATCAATCCATCGGCTCGGGCGGCGGCATCAAGCAGATCAAGGCCCGGACCGTGACCTTTGGCGCGACCGACAAGCCCTTGACGGCTGAAGAATTGAAAAAAGAGGCCCTGGTTCAATGGCCGATGGTCATGGGCGGGATCGTGCCCGTCGTGAACATCGACGGGATCAAGCCCGGCGAACTCACCTTTGACGGGCAGGTGCTCGCCAAGATTTTCTTGGGCGAAATCAAGACGTGGAACGATCCGGCGATCGCCAAGCTCAATCCCGGTTTGAACCTGCCCGCGGCCGCGATCTCGGTCGTGCATCGCTCGGACGGGTCGGGCACGACCTTCAATTTCACCGATTATCTCTCGAAGGTCTCCGCGGATTGGAAGTCCAAGGTCGGCGAAGAAACCGCGGTCGAATGGCCGATTGGGATTGGCGCCAAGGGTAACGAGGGCGTTGCCAACAACGTCCAGCAGACCAAGAACTCGGTCGGTTACGTCGAATTCGCCTATGCCAAGCAAAACAAGCTGACCTACGGCGATATGATCAACAAGGACGGCAAGAAAGTCGAGCCCGTCGCAGGCGCTTTCCAGGCAGCCGCCGCCAATGCCGACTGGACGAAAGCCCCAGGTTTCTACTTGATCCTGACCGATCAGCCCGGCGCCGCCTCTTGGCCGATCACCGCCTCGACCTTCATCCTGATGCCGGAAATGCCAAAGGATCCGGCCGCGGCCACCTCGGCCCTCAAGTTCTTCTCTTGGGCTTATGAAAAGGGCACGGATACCGCTCTTGCCTTGGATTATATCCCCATGCCCGCGAATGTCGTGACCTTGGTCAAGAAAGCGTGGGCGGATAATATCAAGAACGCCGACGGCAAGCCGCTGCAGTTCTAAGATTAGCCGCTCTCGAGAAGAAGGGGCAGGTTGCCCCTTCTTTATTGGTCTCAGCATTTTCTAAATCGTAAAAGCCTGAAACTTTTGTAGAAAATGTCCTCGCTTACTAGAGCATGTCCGGGAAAAGTTGCAGGCTTTTACGATCGAGGACATGCTGTAACTCCTTGGTAAGAGAGCTATTCCTTGTTGCTTTGGTGAGTTCGCCAAAGCGGAAGGCATTCTATCAAGAGAGCGCGCTGGCTTGGTGCCGCGGGCTGGAAAGAGTACGGACGTGGAGCACGACGTGGTTGATGTGATGGTCAGGGCGCCAAGTGTCGATGAATCGACGATACTTGATCGCGCGAAGGCCTTGGCCCGCTTTAAACTCGGGAACGCGTTTTTCCATGTCCTGACGTTTTCCGCCGCCATTACGGTTTTGGTTCTTTTGAGCGGCGTGATTCTCTCCTTGGCCATCGGGTCGATCCCCGCCATCCAGACGTTTGGCTTCGGGTTTCTCGTCACCGAGGTCTGGAACCCCGTGACCGACAAATACGGCGCCGCCGCCGCGATCTACGGCACGGTGGTCACATCGTTGATCGCCGTGGTCATTGCCATTCCGGTTGGTGTCGGCATCGCGATTTTCTTGAGTGAATTGTGTCCGCAACCGCTCCGCCAGCCTATCGGCATCGCCATCGAGCTTCTCGCGGGAATTCCGTCGATTATCTACGGAATTTGGGGGCTCTTCATCTTCGCGCCGCTGCTGCAGCAATATGTCGAGCCCGGCGTCATCGCGTTTTTTGGACCAATTCCGGGATTGAATCGGGTGTTCGAGGGGCCACCTTATGGGATCGGCGTCTTCACGGCGGGGTTCATCCTGGCGATCATGGTGCTGCCCTTCATTTCGTCCATTTCGCGCGATGTCTTCGCCACCGTCCCGCCTGTTTTGAAAGAATCGGCCTATGGGCTCGGTTTTACGACGCGCGAAGTGGTCGGCCATGTCGTCATTCCGTATACCCGCACGGGCATTATCGGCGGCGTGATGCTGGCTCTGGGCCGCGCGCTCGGCGAGACCATGGCGGTCACGTTCGTCATCGGCAATGCGCATCGCGTGTCCACCTCGATTCTCGCGCCCGGCACGACGATTTCGGCGACGATCGCCAATGAATTTACCGAGGCGGTCGGCACGCTCTACACCTCGGCGCTGGTCGAGCTTGGCCTGATCTTGTTCGTCATCACCTTCATCGTGCTCGCGATTGCGCGCTACATGCTGATGCGTATCGAACAAAAGGGAGCGCACTGATCATGACGCTTTATGACGCGCGCCGCCGCAAAAATATGATTTATGTCGGCCTGTGCTACGCGGCTTCGGCCTTTGGTCTCGTCTGGCTGGCGTGGATTCTCGGCGCCCTGATCTTCAAGGGTTCCGCCGGTCTTGTCCCCGCGACCTTCACGCAGATGACGCCACCGCCGGGGAGCGCGGGCGGTCTTTTCAACGCCATCACCGGCAGCTTGATCATGTCGATTGCCGCGGTTGCGCTGGGCACGCCTATCGGCATCCTCGCCGGAACCTATCTCGCGGAATATGGCAGCGGCTCTAAGCTCGCATTCGTCGTGCGCTTCATCAACGATATTTTGCTCAGCGCGCCATCGATCGTCATCGGTCTCTTCGTCTATCAGATCGTCGTCGTGCCGATGGGGCATTTCTCCGCTCTCGCCGGCATGTTGGCCCTTGCGATTATCGTGATCCCCGTCGTCGTGCGCACCACTGAGGATATGTTGCGGCTGGTCCCCAACCAATTGCGCGAAGCCTCCAGTGCCTTGGGATTGCCGAAAAGCATGGTGATTCAAAAGATCGCCTATAAAGCGGCGCGGGCGGGTTTGACCACCGGCGTTCTCTTGGCCATCGCGCGCATCAGCGGCGAGACGGCCCCGCTTTTGTTCACGGCCTTGAACAATCAGTTTTTCGCGACCAACATCAACGCGCCGATGGCGAGCCTGCCCGTGGTCATTTTCCAATTCGCGCTATCGCCTTATGCAGATTGGCAACGGCTGGCGTGGACGGGCGCGCTGATCATCACGATGACCGTGCTCGCGCTTTCGATCGTGGCGCGGGTGCTTGGCAGACAGAGGACGAAGTCATGATTCCCACGAATCGCGCAGGTGTGGATCTGCCAGCCAAGATCCTCGTCAAGGATCTGAATTTTTTCTACGGCGATTCCGTGGCGCTGAAGACGGTCAATATGTCCGTCTACGCCAACAGCGTGACCGCGATCATAGGACCGTCCGGCTGTGGCAAGTCCACGTTGCTGCGCGTCTTGAACCGGATGTACGATCTCTATCCCAAGCAAAGGGCGGAGGGGGAGGTGCTGCTCGACGGTGAAAATATTTTGGCGCCGGGCCAAGATGTGAATTTGCTACGCGCGCGTGTTGGCATGGTGTTTCAAAAGCCGACACCGTTTCCGATGTCGATTTATGAAAACATCGCCTTTGGCGTAAAGCTCTACAATAAAGTCTCGAAGAGCGAGCTTGATGGCCGTGTGGAAAAGGCTCTGCGCGGTGCCGCCTTGTGGAACGAGGTGAAGGACAAGCTGCACGCCAGCGGACTCTCGCTGTCGGGCGGTCAACAGCAGCGTCTCTGCATCGCGCGGACCGTCGCGATCGAGCCCGAGGTGATCTTGTTCGACGAACCCTGTTCCGCGCTCGATCCCATCTCCACCGCTAAAGTCGAGGAATTGATCGACGAGCTCAGGGAGAAATATACAATCGCGATCGTGACCCATAGCATGCAACAGGCGGCGAGAGTCTCCAGCTATACGGCGTTTATGTATTTGGGGGAATTGCTTGAGTTCGACGAAACAACGAAGATGTTCACGTCCCCGGACAAGAAGCAAACTCAAGATTACATAACCGGGCGCTTCGGTTGATACGGCAATGAAAGGGTCTGTCCGATGAGCGAGCACATTGTAAGTGCCTATGATGCCGAACTTGACCTGCTGGGCCGCAAGATCGCGGAAATGGGCGGGATCGCGGAGAAAATGCTTTCCGACGCGATGGACGCATTGGTTGATTTCGATGCGGACCTTGCGCGCCAGACCGTCGCCGCCGATCCACGGCTCGATCATCTCCAACGCGAGATCGAACAAAACGCCATTCAGACGATTGCCCGGCGTCAGCCCATGGCGGTCGATCTCCGCGACATTATCGCGGCGATCCGGATTTCCGCCGATCTCGAACGTATCGGCGATCTCGCCAAGAATATCGCGAAACGCGCGATCATCATCGCGGCCGAAGCAAGGCTGCCGCGCGCGATCATCGGCCTCAAATCCATGCATGAGAATGCCGCGTTGTCGCTCAAGGACGTGCTGGATGCCTATGCGCAGCGCGATGTCGAGCGCGCGCGCGCGGTTTGGTTGCGCGATGCCGAGTTGGATGCGCTGGAGGATAGTGTTTTCCGCGATCTCCTGACGTTCATGATGGAAGATCCGCGCAACATTTCGTTTTGTACGCACCTTCTATTCTGCTCGAAAAACATCGAGCGGATTGGCGATCACGCGACCAATATCGCGGAGACGGTCTATTATCTCGTGACCGGAGAGGAGCTGCCGGTCGAGCGTCCCAAGGGCGGCTCCTTCTCCTTCGAACAGCACCTACCCTCAACATGACGTGAGCTCCGGACATGATGGATAGCCTGACTGAAATCAAACCGATTCCGCGGAATGGCACGGCGCCGGGCGCAACGCCGCGGATTCTTGTCGTGGAAGACGAAGAAACGCTCAGCGTGCTTTTGTCTTACAATTTGGAGTCGGAGGGCTTCGCCGTCGAATGTGTCGAGCGAGGCGATGAAGCCGATTTGCGGCTAATCGAGGCGCCGCCGGATCTCGTGATTTTGGATTGGATGTTGCCGGGTGTCTCCGGGCTCGAGATTTGCCGCCGCATGCGTGCGCGGCAGGCGACGCGGACGCTGCCGGTCATCATGCTGACGGCGCGCGGCGAGGAGAGCGAGCGGGTCAGGGGGCTCTCGACCGGCGCCGATGATTATATCGTCAAGCCGTTCTCGGTTCCCGAATTGATCGCCCGTGTCCGCGCGCTCTTGCGCCGGGCTAGTCCCGATCGCGTGGCGTCGCGGCTTTCGGCGGGCGATCTCGAATTGGATCGCCAGAATTGGCGGGTCCACCGGGCGTCTCGGGTGGTTCACCTCGGTCCCACCGAATTCCGTCTGCTCGAATATCTCATGGCGAAGCCCGGCCGGGTCTTTTCGCGCGCGCAATTGCTGGACAGCGTTTGGGGCTTGTCGGCCGAAATCGACGAGAGGACCGTCGACGTGCATGTCGGGCGTTTGCGTAAGGCTCTTTCCCAAAATGGCGAGTCCGACCCGATCCGCACCGTTCGCGGCGCGGGTTACGCTTTCGACGAGACGTTTGGAAGCGGGGGTTAATCCAGGCGAGGACGCATTCCCACGGTCCTCGTGCCGGACAGCAACCTGATCTCCGGATGATCCGATCCGGGCAACCCCGGCTGGGGGTGTTTCCTGTGGGGCGGGCTCCCTAATCCGATAATAAATCGCTTTCTTATCAATGTGTTAGAACGTGTCCGCTATCGAAAAAGTCTACAACTTTTTCGGGATATGCTCTCAAGCGCCTATCGCTTGGGCGATACAGCCAAGCGATAGGAAACCAGCCTCATTATAAGAGATTAGAGCATTTCCTCGATCACAAAAGTCCGCGACTTTCGTGGGCCATGCTCTACGCCATCCGCCGCTCGCGCCGGCGGTCTTGCGTGGGTTGGTAGGCCATGCGGCTATGGATTTTGCAATAAGGACCTTCGCCCGCGGGGGTTTTTCCGCCGCAATAACGGAAGTCGGCGCTGGTGGGATCGCCCATCGGCCAGCGGCACATCGATTCCCGCAATTCCATGATGGTGACATGTTCGCACATTGGGACGACCACGTCGGCCATCGCGCGCAAGGCTTGCGGCAAAGGGACGGGCGCGGCCTGGTGCATGGCAAGCGATGTGTTGCCGCGCATCGGCATGGCGGGCGCTCGTTGTTGGGGGGCGGGCGCGCGGACCGGCGATTGGGGCGCGGTTTTGGGCCGCGATCGCGCGGGACTGACCGGCAAGGCCGCTTTTTCCCGGCCGGAGAGGCCGAGGCGATGGACCTTGCCAATGACCGCGTTACGCGTGACTCCCGCCGCCAACTCGGCAGCGATCCGGCTTGCGCTGAGGCCGTCGAGCCAGAGTTTCTTCAGTAGCTCGACCCGTTCATCGGTCCAGGACATCGCCTTCTCCTAAGCAATCGTGACCACGTGCGGCCGGGTTGGTCCGTGAAGCCTGCGGTTTCGCGGGTCTCACGCTGATAAGAATCCACCAATCAACGCTGCACCGGTAAAACCGGCGTCGTCCAACGCAGTACGCTTGATGAAAGCCCGCCGCACGAGATGTCGTGTTCGACAGAAAGGAAGTTACACTACACGTTGAATCCGGCGCAAGAGTCGTAACACTTCGTTAAGTGTTTTCAACAAGTGCTTGCGCGGAGCGCCGGACTTTTCTGGACGTTCGCGATTCAAAGCGGGAACAAAACGGAATCGATCCGCATAAAGACGGAGGGGCCTTTTTTGAATCGGCCGCTTGCCCTGTGCGTAACCAATGGCGGCTCTCGTTTCCCCTTGCTAGTTACGCAAAATCGCGAGTTGCGTCTGAAGATTTGACCCAAGGACCAGAAGTCCTTAAAAAGCTTTTATCCGTCATTTCGCGCCGCCCGTTGGGCGGCCTTTTGCGTTATGACCCCTCGGCATCCCTTCTCAATAAAGGATTGGGACGTGACCTCGTCTTTGCTTCCGACCTATGCGCGATACCCTCTTGCCTTTGTCCGCGGCGAAGGCGTTTGGCTCGAGACCGCCGAGGGCGGGCGCTATCTCGACCTGGGCGGTGGCATTGCCGTGGCGTCGCTCGGTTATTCGCATCCCCATCTCGTCGCGGCCTTGACCGAACAGGCGGGCAAGCTGTGGCATACGTCGAACCTGTTCCAAATCCCCCAGGCCGAGCGCCTGGCGGAGCGGCTGACGGCGGCGTGCTTCGCGGATTATGTCTTCTTCACCAATTCGGGCGCCGAGGCGCTCGAGGGGGCGATCAAGACCGCGCGGAAATATCACGCCGTTGCGGGTCATCCTGAACGCTTCCATATCATTACGTTCGAAGGCGCCTTTCACGGGCGCACCTATGCCACCATCGCGGCGGGCGGGAATGAAAAATATATCGAGGGCTTTGGCCCCAAGGCGCCTGGCTTCGATAAGGTGCCGTTTGGCGATCTCGAAGCGGTCAAGGCCGCGATCGGGCCGGAAACCGCCGCGATTCTGGTGGAGCCGATTCAGGGCGAGGGCGGTATCCGCGTGCCGCCACCCGCCTTTTTGCGTGGGCTTCGCGAGCTTTGCGATCAAAACGGACTGCTTCTCATCGTCGACGAGGTCCAATCGGGGGTCGGCCGCACGGGCAAGCTTTTTGCCTATGAACTTTCCGGGATCGAACCCGACATCATGGCGATCGCCAAAGGCATTGGCGGCGGTTTTCCGCTCGGCGCTTTTTTAACGACCTTCGAAGCTGGAAAAGGCATGACCGTCGGCACCCATGGCACCACGTTCGGCGGCAATCCGCTCGCGACGGCGGTCGGCAATGCCGTGCTCGATGTCGTTCTCGAGCGTGGGTTCATCGAGAGTGTCGCGGCCAAAGGCCTGTTGTTTAAACAGCGTCTCGCCGCTTTGCGGGACACCTATCCCTCCGTCGTCGCCGAAGTGCGCGGCGAGGGGCTGATGCTCGGCTTGAGGCTCAATGTGCCCGCCGCCGATTTCGCGGCCGCTGGCCGGGCCGAACATGTGCTGGTGATTCCCGCCGCCGATAATGTGGTGCGCTTGATACCGCCGCTGATCATATCGGAGGATGAAATTGCCGAGGGGGTGGCTCGCCTTGGCGCCGCGTGCGGCCATTTCGCCGTGGCTGCCGATGCGCGAAAAGGGGCGGCTGAATGACACGAGCACTTTTCTCGGACGCTGCGCGGGAGACGCGGCATTTTCTTGATCTCTCGGTGGTGAGTGCCGGGGATTTGCGCCATATCATCGATACGGCCGCGGCGATCAAGGCGAGCTGGCGGCGTGGCACGCCCTCGCGGGACCGGCCGTTGGCAGGCAAATCCTTGGCGATGATCTTCGACAAGCCCTCGACCCGCACGCGCGTCTCCTTCGATCTCGCCATGCGCCAGCTCGGCGGCGAGACGATCATGCTGACGGGCAAGGAAATGCAGCTCGGACGCGGCGAGACCATCGCCGACACGGCGCGGGTGTTGTCGCGCTTCGTCGATTCGATCGTGATCCGCATTCTCTCGCACGAGGACATGCTCGAACTGGCTGGCAATGCCAGCATTCCCGTCATCAATGGGCTGACCAAGCGCTCGCATCCCTGTCAGGTCATGGCCGACATTCTGACCTTCGAGGAACACAAGGGGCCCATCGCGGGCAAGACCGTCGCTTGGGTCGGCGATTCCAATAATGTCTTGGCGAGCTGGATTCATGCGGCCCAAGCCTTCGGCTTCAGGATCAATGTCGCCGCGCCGGAGCCGTTTGACGTGCCGCAAGAGATGCTGGATTGGGCGAAATCGACGGGAACAAAGCTGACCACCACCGCAGATCCCTACGCCGCGGTGGATGGCGCGGATTGCGTGATCTCGGATTGCTGGGTCTCCATGGGCGACGAGGATGAAAGCTTGCGCCGCAATCTTCTTGCGCCCTATCAGGTCAATGCCAAGCTGATGGCCGCCGCGCATAAGGATGCGATCTTCATGCATTGTCTTCCCGCCCATCGCGGCGAGGAGGTGACCGACGAGGTCATCGACGGGCCGCAGTCCGTTGTCTTCGACGAGGCCGAGAACCGTTTGCATGCGCAAAAGGGTATTTTGGCCTGGTGTTTGGGAGCCTCGGATCGATGACGCCGGCCGGGCAGACTGGCTTTCCCGAGCTGCGTCCTGTCTCCGATGTGGGTCACGACGATCTCGTGCTTCCCTATGCGGTCGAACCGCTCGATGTGCGCGGGCGCGTCGTGCGGCTGGGCGCCTCGATCGACCGTATTCTGTCCCAACATGCCTATCCCAAGCCCGTCGCCCGGCTGGTGGGGGAAGCCGCCGCTCTGACCGTGCTGCTGGGTTCGGCCTTGAAAATGCAAGGGCGTTTCCAACTACAGACCAAGAGCGACGGCGTGATCGACATGCTGGTCGTCGATTTCGACGCGCCGGACCGGATCCGCGCTTTCGCGCGCTACAACGCCGCGCGCTTGGCCGCCTCGCCTCAACACGCCGATCTGCTGGGGCGCGGCCATCTCGCTTTCACCATCGACCAGGGCGATGCCTCGTCGCGTTATCAAGGCATTGTCGCGCTGGAAGGGCAGGGGCTGGAGGCGGCGGCGCATGAATATTTCCTGCGCTCCGAGCAAATCCCGACGCTGGTCCGCCTCGCGGTTGCCGAAAATGTGACGGGGGAGGGGACGGCTTGGCGGGCAGGCGGCCTCATCGTGCAATTTTTGCCGCCCTCGTCCGAGCGCCAGCGCCACGCCGATCTCCATCCCGGCGATGCGCCGGGCGATTTCGTGCCCGATGCGGCCGCGCCCGACGAGGCCTGGGTGGAAGCCTGCGCCCTGATCGAGACGATCGAGGATCACGAGCTCGTCGATCCCACTCTATCGAGCGAGCGGTTGCTCTACCGGCTGTTCCACGAACGCGGCGTCACGGTTTTCGAGCCGCAAGCCGTCCGCGACGCCTGCCGCTGCTCGCGCGACGGCATCGAGGCGATGCTGCGCCGGTTCTCGCCGCAAGAGCGCAAGGATATGATCGGCGACGACGGAAAAATTGGCGTGACCTGCGAGTTCTGCTCGGTGAAACGGGAGTTCGAGCCGGGGGAGTTTGAGGGGGCGGAGTGAGCTCTATTTCGTGCGCTTTGGAAGAAGGCCAAGCGCCTCCCTAACTCAGCGCTGCCGCCAGCCGGTGCATGAAGGTAATCCCGGCCTCGAGCTCCGGCACTTCGATATATTCGTCGGGCTGATGCGCCTGGTCGATCGAGCCGGGGCCGCAGACGATGGTCGAGATCCCGGCGCGTTGGAACTGGCCGGCCTCGGTCGCGAAGGAGGCGGTGCCGGTCGCGTTCGAGCGCGTCAGCGATTTCACCAAGGTTTCCGCCGGCGATCCCGGTTCCGGGGCGAGGCCGGGGACTTCGTGATCGGCATGGGTCTCGATCCGCGCGTCCTTGGCGTAGCGCGTCAGCTTCGGCAGCACCACGCGGGCGGCATAATCGTCGAGATGGGCGCGGGCGCTTCCTTGATCGACATTGGGAAGGCCGCGAAATTCCCAATCGAAGGCGCAGCGCTTGGCCATGATGTTGCGGGCGGTGCCGCCCTCGATCTTGCCGACGTGGATCGTCGAAAAAGGGGGATCGAACAGGCCGGAGGGATCGCCTTCCTCGCGCAGCGTCGCGGCATATCGATAGAGTTCGCTGACAAGCTCGCAAGCCGCTTCCACGGCGCTGGCGCCCAGATGCGGCTTGGAGGAATGAGCCTCCTTGCCATGGACGATCGTCTTGTAGGTGGCGATGCTTTTATGCGCATCGACGACCGCCATTTCCGTGGGTTCGCCGACAATGGCGATGGCGGGGCGGGGCAGTCCGTGACCGAAACGCGCAATCGTATCGAGCGAGCCGCGGCAGCCGATTTCCTCGTCATAGCTCAGCAGCAGATGGATGGGTTTCTTGAGCGCCGCCCTTTGGAACACCGGCAGCATGGCGAGACAAATCGCGTCGAACCCTTTCATGTCGCAGGTGCCGCGGCCATAAATCCGGCCGCCATGCTGGCGCAGCGTGAAGGGATCGCCTGTCCATTCCTGACCCTCGACGGGCACGACGTCGGTATGACCGGAGAGAACGACACCGCCATCGATCTTGGGGCCAATGGTCAGGAACAAGGCGGCCTTGTCGCCCTTGGCATTGGGAACCCGGATCGACTCGATCTCGAGTCCGGCGAGATAGGATTCGACGAATTCGATCAGCGGCAGATTGGTTTTCGAACTGACCGTATCGAAGCCGGTGAGCCGCTCCAGAATGGCGAGCGTTGCCGCGAAATCGTCAGCCCGGCTCTTTGTCATCGCGGCCACTCCCGGTTCCGGCGGCTTGGTTCGTATCGATCAGGTCCTGTCGGGTGAGACATGGTTTTTGGATTAGCAAAAACGAGACCGTGCTTCTTTTCCGGGAGTTCTCGCAGAGGTCCGATCACGAAAGCCTGCAATTTTTGGGCGGAAAGCTCAATTGATCACGCGCTGCGTAAAAGGCGAGTCGAGTGAAAAAGCCGGAATTTCGATTTCGAAGACAACACCGGTTTCGTCCACCACCCGGTATGTTCCGGCCATGATGCCGGAGGACGTCGTGAGCGGACAGCCCGACGTGTAACGGAAGGTCTCTCCGGGCTTCAAGACGGGTTGTTCGCCGACAATGCCCGCGCCCTTGACTTCCTCGAGACGCCCATTGGCGTCGGTGATCTTCCAGTGCCGCGCCGTGACCTGAACCGTCGTCTTGCTTTGATTGGCGATTTCGACGGTATAGGCCCAAAAATATTGGCCCTCGTCCACGTCGGATCGCTCCGGCACGAATTCCGGCAACACGGTTACCTCGATATCCCTGGTGACGCAGCTATACATCGAAGAGCCACTCATTCCCGATCTTGCCGTTTCTATCACGGGACCGCCCGGTTTCCAAAGCTGTTTTGAGTTCGCCGCCGCTGCCGGACTTTCGAAGAAACATTGTTATTTCATATAATTAGAGCTTGCGGTTACTCGGCCGCCAGACCCGGCGCCTGGGCGGCCTGGAGAGCTCGCGCAATATCTTCGATCAGGTCTTGCGGGTCCTCGAGCCCGACGGAGAGCCGGAGCATGCCTTCGGTGATCCCCATGGCCGCGCGGGCCTCGGGGGTCAGGCGTTGATGCGTCGTCGTCGCGGGATGCGTGATGATGCTTTTGGCATCGCCGAGATTGTTGGAAATCGTGATGATCGACAGCGCATTTGCGAAGCGGAACGCGCCGGCCTTGCCGCCCGCCAGGTCGAAGCTCACCAGCGTCGAGCCCCCCTTCATTTGCCGCTTGATCAAATCGGCTTGGGGGTGATCGGCTCGGCCGGGATAGATCACCCGTTCCACGCCGGGCTGCGTGGCCAGAAAATCCGCTATCGCGCCGGCGCTACGGACCTGATGCGCCACGCGCACGGGCAGGCTCTCCAGCGACTTCAACAGCACCCAGGCATTGAAGGGCGAGAGAGCAGGGCCGGTCTGCCTGAGGTAATTGTGAAAATGCTGGTCGATCAAGGCTTGGCTGGTCAAGATGACGCCGCCGAGACAGCGGCCGTGGCCATCGACATGCTTGGTCGCGGAATAGACGACGATATCGGCGCCGAGTTCGAGCGGCCGTTGCAGCATCGGCGTGGCGAACACATTGTCGACCACGAGCGTGGCGCCGCCGGCATGGGCGATGTCCGCGATCGCCTGGATATCGTAGACTTCCAGGCCGGGATTGGTGGGCGATTCCAGAAAACAGACCTTCGTGTTGGGCCGTATCGCCGCCCGCCATTGATCGAGATCGCCGCCGTCGACCAGAGTGGTCTCGACGCCAAAGCGCGGCAGAAGATCCTCGATGATATACAGGCATGAGCCAAACAGCGCCCGGGCGGACACGACATGATCGCCGGTGCGGACTTGCCCCATGACGGAAGCTGTCACGGCGGCCATGCCGCTGGCCGTGGCGCGCGCGGCTTCCGCGCCTTCGAGCAGCGCCATGCGCTCCTCGAACATGGCAACGGTTGGATTGGAGTAGCGGGAATAGATGAAGCCCGGCGTCTGGCCCTTGAAGCGCGCCTCCGCGACTTCCATCGATTCATAGACATAGCCCTGGGTCAGGAAGAGCGCCTCGGACAATTCGCCGAAGGCGGAGCGCATCGTCCCGCCGTGAACGAGCTGGGTGGCGGGCCGCAAGCCCTGGACCTTTGACTGTGTCATCTCGAAATCCCATCTTTCCAACGCCCGCCTCCGGCATCCCGTTGGGCGCGAGTTCCCAATGAGCCGGAAACTTCTTTAGTCCTAAACGCGCGGCAACCCCGCATGCAAGCTCGTCAGGCTCTCGCCGCGTGATTTCAGATGTGCGATAGGGTTCTCTTGTAGGCAGGGCCGCGGTGAAGCCCCGTGAATTGTGAAGTGCTGGTATGACAGTGACAGGACGCGAGAAGCGCGGGGAAACTCAGGGGCAAACTGGCCAGGACGGCGGCTCGCCGGGTTTATTGCCGCGCGAGGAAATCGAGGCCTTGATTGCGCGGCGGGTCATATCCGGCGATCACGTGATCGAAGCGGCGCAAATCCAGCCGGCTAGTCTCGATTTGCGGCTCGGCGCGAAAGCCTACCGGGTGCGGGCGAGCTTCCTGACCGGGCGGGATCGCGACGTCGCGAGCCGGCTCGAGGCCTTGACCTCCGATACGGTCGATCTCTCCGGCGGCGGCGCGGTCTTGGAGCGCGGCTGCGTCTATGTCGTGCCTTTGCTGGAATCCCTCGATCTGCCGGCCTCGCTCTCGGCGGCGGCGAATCCCAAGAGCTCGACGGGCCGGCTCGATATTTTTACCCGCCTCATCACCGATGGGAGCGAGGTCTTCGATCACGTGGCGCGCGGCTACACCGGCAGGCTCTACGCCGAGGTCTCGCCGCGCAGTTTCAGCGTGCGTGTTCACGAGGGCTCGAAGCTCAATCAGATTCGCTTCCGCCGCTGGGCGCCGGACGACGCCGGGACGGCCCAGGGGATCGACGACCGGGCGCTGTCGCGTTCGCACGGCCAGATGCCTCTGGTGGATGGCGATCTCAACCTGCGCGGTGGCTTGATCTTGCGTGTGGCCCTCAGCGCGGCGACGATTGGCGAGATCATCGGCTTCAAGGCGCAAAAGCATACGGATCCCGTCGACGTCGATCGCGTGGGCGCCTATGACCCGCGTGAATTTTGGGAGCCGATCCAGGCGCGCCGCGACGGCCGGCTGATCCTCGATCCCGGTGAATTCTACATCTTGGCTTCGCATGAGCGACTTCATATCCCCCCCGAACTCGCCGCCGAAATGGTTCCGATCGACCCGGCCATGGGTGAGTTCCGGGTGCATTACGCCGGCTTTTTCGATCCCGGTTTCGGCTCGACGCCGGAGGGCCAGCCCGGTGCCCGCGCGGTGTTGGAAGTGCGCAGCCATGAAGTGCCCTTCATCTTGGAAGACGGGCAAGTGATCGGGCGGCTGGTCTATGAAAAGATGGCCTCCGCGCCTCGCTTGCTCTATGGTGAAGGTGGAGCATCGAATTATCAGGGCCAGGGCCTGAAACTTTCCAAGCATTTCCGGGCTTTTTAGAGCCTAGTCTCCTGGTCGGACTCAGCCCACGGCAGCTTGGCCGGCAGCGGATCCAATTCCGTTTATTTTATATTAAAAACAAGATGTTATTTATACGTTCCACCTCCCGTTAGGTGAGTTAAATTATGCGGCGGCTTGCATTTTTGTTGCATTGCACAATATATAGGAGCAGCCAAAAAAAACGAATCGGGGAGGCAGATTAGGAGTATTCGACGTGTCTCAGACTGAAAATCATACGCACCATGTCCGGCGGCTGTATGGGCCGGATCTTCCGCTTTTTAGGGAACATCTCCTGCGGCTTGACCCCGAGACGCGCCACGATCGGTTCGGCCTTCAAGTTTCCGACGAATATCTCGAGAATTATGCCGAATTGTGTTTCGCGCCGGGCGCGTTGACCTATGGGTATTTCGAGGACGGCGTGATCCGCGGTGCTGGAGAGCTTCGCATGTACCCCTCGAAGGATCACCCCAACCATCGCGACGGCGAGGCGGCTTTCAGTGTCGAGCTTCCCTGGCGCCGGTCTGGCATTGGCACGCAATTGATGAACTATATCGTCTTGGCCGCGCGCAATCGCAGCATTGGCACGCTGACGATCGTTTGTTTGCGGAATAATCAGGCGATGTTGCGGCTTGCCAAGAAGTTCGAGGCCGAGCTCCAGTTCGAAATGAGCGAGGTGACCGGCCATCTCGTGTCACGCTCCCCGACGGCCATGTCGATTTGGCACGAATTCGTGGACAATACGCTCGATCTTGGCGCATCCTTGATGGAATATCAGGGCCGCCTTATCCACAAAACCGCGCAAACCGGTCATCACGAGAGTTAGTTCTCGTGGAGAAGCCGGTGTGCGAGATTGTCAGCGCGCGCCGGCCACGCTAGGGTGAATTCGCGCGGGCGTAGTTCAATGGCAGAACGGAAGCTTCCCAAGCTTCATACGAGGGTTCGATTCCCTTCGCCCGCTCCACTTAACCATATGATTCTACGAGGCTTTCCGCTTTCTCGCCGGCCGGCCAAGCTTCCGTTCCCGTGCGGTTCGTTGTGGGGATGGTCTTTTTCAGTTCGCGCAAAATGGCAAGAGGTGTCTTGCCTTTCGGCGCCTCCTTCAACCGTGTCCCCGCCCCCGGTATTTTTTGTCACGGCATCCGGGGTCCATCCGGCGGCGTCCATGATCGACCGGCCGGTCGCGATCCCTTCGCCGGCCAGCCGCAATTTCAATTCGTCAATCGTCATGTCCGGCGTCTCGGCCGCCAGGGCACGGATCAACGCGTAATGCGGCTCCAATTTGGGGCGGCAAGGTGGTTTTCGCAGTCGATTGCCGCGACATTTATCCGATCATCAAGAGGTTCGCGTTGCCACCCGCGGCGGCCGTGTTCGTGCTGACGGAACGTTCCTGCACGAGCCACTCGAGCGGGTAGCACCCGCTTGGCTGGGCGATGTGGATCTGCACGATCGGGCCGGTCCTGTCCGCGATCTTTCGGTTCAAGATTTGGAGGTCGCGGGGACTTCCGTGGAACAACACCGCGGCGAACTCGTCTCCGTCAGGATTGGATGTCTCCATGACCCATTTGGATAACGGCGCCGGCACTGGGGGCAGGCCCACAAGGGCACGGACGGGAATCAGCGCGCGGTTTCCGGTCGCAAGCGCCACGCCAATCTGATGAAGCAGTTCGTCTTGGTTTGACGCGACACAAAGCAGGACGCCTCGAGCCTCGGTGCTATACATGTTGCGCTCGCCAGCAGGTCCCGGCAGCTCGATCTCGACGCCGACGGGCGTGTCGGCAAGCTCCGGCGCCAAGCGGGCCGCCGCGTCCTTCTGGCCGGTTTGAACAAGCCAGTCCGCCCATAGGCGCGCCGCCTCAGGGATCTGGTTTGAGACCAACCCGGTTTCGGCCGGGCGTGTCGCGAGGAGACGCCGCAGGTAGAGCGGACCTCCCGCCTTGGGGCCTGTGCCGGACAAACCGCGGCCACCGAAGGGCTGCACGCCCACGACGGCGCCAATCAGGTTGCGGTTGACATAGATGTTGCCGGCATTGGCTTGGGCGGTAACCTGAGCGATGGTTTCGTCGATGCGGGAGTGGACGCCAAAGGTCAGCCCGTAGCCCGTCGCGTTGATATCGGCCAGCAACGCGTCCAAGCGGTCACGGCGGTAGCGCAGCACGTGCAGGACCGGTCCAAACACCTCCCGTTCGAGCGCGGCAAGGCTAGGGAGTTCAATGATGGCGGGGGCGACGAAAGTGCCGTTGCTGCAAGATTCCGGCAGCGGCATCTGGTGAACGGGAAAGCCGCGCTCGCGCATCGCCCGGATATGCGCCTCGATGGCGTCCCGTGCCTGCGCGGTGATCACCGGACCGACGTCCGTGGACAAGCGGTCCGGGTTGCCGGTCGCTAGTTCGGCGAGCGCGCCGCGCAACATTGTGAGCGTGCGTTCGGCTATGTCCTCCTGCAGGCACAGGATCCGCAGGGCGGAGCAGCGCTGCCCAGCGCTGTCAAAGGCTGAGGTCAGCACGTCGGCCACCACTTGTTCCGCCAATGCCGAAGAATCCACCACGAGGGCATTCTGGCCGCCTGTCTCGGCAATTAGCGGGACGGGATTGCCATCTGGATTGAGCCGCCCGGCTAGTTCCCTTTGGATGAGGCGGGCGACCTCCGTGGACCCGGTGAAGACCACGCCGCGCGTGCGGGGATCGGCCACCAGACGGGCTCCCACGCTGCCCTGGCCGGGCAAGAGATGCAGGACGTCTTGCGGGATGCCGGCCTCGTGCAATAGAGCAACGGCCTGGGCCGCGACGAGTGGCGTTTCCTCCGCTGGTTTAGCCAGCACTGTGTTGCCCGCTGCCAGCGCCGCCGCCACCTGGCCGGTAAAGATGGCGAGCGGGAAGTTCCACGGCGATATGCAGGTCACCGCCCCCAGTGACACATGGGTGGTGTTATCGAATCCGCTTGCCACTTCGGTTCCGTAATAACGCAGGAAATCCACGGCCTCGCGCACCTCGGCAATGGCGTTGGGCAGGGACTTGCCCGCCTCGCGGACGATCAACCCCAGCAGTACCGGCATGCGGGCTTCCAGCAGGTCCGCGGCGCGCAGCAGGCAGGCAGCCCGGTCAGCCGGGAGCGTCGCCTGCCAGCCCGCCGCTGCCCCGGCCGCGAGGGCCAAGGCGGTGTCGAGCTGCCCAGGCGTCGCCTCGACGACGCGGCCCACAATGTCGCGGCGGTCGGCGGGATTGCGAATCTCCTGCGCTGGAGCGCCGGTCCCGCCGGACGGAGCAGCCCGCCAATCAAGCGAGGCGCTGTCCCGCAGCACGGACGCGAGCATGGCCAAGGTTTGCTCGTTGCCGAGATCGAGCCCTGCGGAGTTGCGCCGTCTTGGCGCGAAGAGATCGCGGGGGTGAACGATGCGCTCGTGCGGCGCGCCGGGCCGCTGGTTCGCCACGACCCGCGCGACCGGATCCGCCGCCAGTTCCTCGACAGTCACCGCCGGATCCTGGATCCGGTTCACGAAGGACGAGTTGGCCCCGTTCTCCAGCAAGCGCCTCACGAGGTAGGCGAGGAGTGTTTCGTGCGTGCCGACGGGCGCGTAGATGCGGCACGGCCGGTTCAGCTTGGTTTGGCCAACCACCTCTTCGTAGAGCGGTTCGCCCATGCCATGCAGGCATTGGAACTCGTATTGTCCGGTGTGGAAGTGGGGTCCTGCCATGCTGTGGACCGCTGCCAGGGTGTGGGCGTTGTGGGTGGCGAATTGCGGGAAGACGGCATCCGCCACCGCCAGCAGTTTGCGCGCGCAGGCCAAATAGGAAACGTCCGTGTGGATTTTGCGGGTGAAGACCGGGAAGCCCTCGAGCCCGTCGACCTGGGCCCGCTTGATCTCGCTGTCCCAATAGGCGCCCTTGACCAGGCGGATCATCAGACGGTGACCGCTGCGCCGGCCGAGGCCGATGATCCAATCCAGTACGAAGGGTGCTCGCTTCTGGTAGGCTTGCACTGCGAGGCCGATGCCGTTCCACCCCGCCAAGCCGGGATCGAAGCAAAGCTCTTCCAGAAGGTCCAGCGACAGCTCCAACCGGTCTGCCTCTTCGGCATCGATGTTCAGCCCGATGTCGTATTGCCGGGCGAGCCGGGCGAGCGCCTTCAGCCGCAGAAGCAGTTCGCGCATCACGCGGTCCCGCTGCGGCCTGACATAGCGGGGGTGCAGCGCCGAAAGCTTGACGGAGATGCCCGGCCCTTCATAGATGCCGCGCCCGGCGGACGCCCGGCCAATCGCGTGAATCGCGATCTCGTAGTCCCGGAAATAGCGCCCGGCATCCTCAGCCGTGGCCGCGGCCTCGCCCAGCATGTCGTAGGAATAACGGAAGCCCTTCGTCTCGAACCGCCGGGCGTTGGCGAGAGCCTCGGTAATAGTCCGGCCGGTGACGAATTTCTCGCCCATCATGCGCATGGCCATATCGACGCCTTTGCGGATGACCGGCTCGCCACCACGGGCGATCAAGCGGGAGAGCGCCGCGCCGAGGCCAGCCTCGTTCGCGGTGCCCGTCAGCTTGCTCGTGACGGCCAGCCCCCAGGTCGCGGCGTTGACGAACAGCGAGGGCGAATGGCCAAGATGGCCGCGCCAATCGCCGGTGCTGATCTTGTCCCGGATCAGGGCGTCGCGCGTGGCATGATCCGGAATGCGCAGTAGCGCCTCCGCCAGACACATGAGCGCGACGCCCTCCTGGCTGGAGAGGTCGTATTCCCGGACTAGTCCGTCCAAGGCGCCGCGCGTCCCTTTCGCGCGTAGCGCCTCGATGAGAACGCGGGCGGTCGCCTGGGTGTGTTGCGTCGTTTCTCTTGAAACGGTGGCTTCGGCGGCCAGTGCCGCCACCCTTTGCTGTTCCGGAGCCCGGTAATGCGCCGTGATCGCCGTGCGAAGATCGGATTGCGCGCGAAGCGAGGACGCGAACTCCTCGAACGGCTTCGGTTTGGAAATCACCAGGTCTGATTCGACGACACTCATAAAGCCGCTCCTGCGAAGGCAAGACAATAAGGCAAGCGAAGGCTATTCGCTACATTGCGGAGTGGCGCAGGGGTTGATGCCGCGAAGCCGTGGTTCGCGGCGGCGGCGGGAGCAATCGCGTCTTCTTGTGCTGTGGCAGCCGCCGGAGCATTGCAAGCGCGGCGAGAAACCAGTACCCGGCGAGCCGGCATACAATTGGAACGCTTCGGCCAAGTTTACGATGCCCGGTCCTCACTATCGCTCTCATTCGCGATAATCCAACAATGATCGGGCGGATCAAACGAATTCCGGGAGAGCTAAACGGCCGATGGTCCAGATGCTCACTTAGGGTGCCATAAAGTCGTCCTCAAAGCTCTCTCATCATTTGTGCCTATATCCAACGGATGTAGCATTGACGCTCAATGGCTAGTGTTCGAGGCAAATCAGTGAGGGCGACGCGGCGCGATCCGTCAACGATTGTCAGTCAACCAGATGCGTTATGACACTGGTTTGTCGAATGCCGTTGCGTCAAATATGTCGTCAAACATGGGATGTCTCACCGCCGTCTCAGATTTCACGGCACTGGGCGGCAACGTTTCCGCCAGTTTGCGCGTTGATCCTGGCCAATGCGGACGATCTAAGTTTGCGCGTCGCGGAACCGTGTTTTTCGTCTCCGAAGACCGATCGCATGTTTTGGCAAAAACGCGGAATACGCGGCCACCGGATAGGTAGGCGCTGGAGGTAATGCAGTCCGGATGGCCCCAACATTGGGGTCCAACATGAAGCATCGAACCAAAGTTCTCGGCGGCGCATTGCTGACGTTCGCATTGGGAAGCGCGATGGCGAGCGGCACGGCGACGGCACAGCAACAGCAAAAACCAAACATCATCGTCATCATGGGTGACGATATCGGCTGGTCCAACGTCGGGGCTTATCACCAGGGCCTCATGTATTCGACGACGCCGAACCTCGACAAGATCGCAGCCGAGGGCATGCGATTCACCGATTATTACGCGGAGCCAAGCTGCACCGCCGGCCGCGCCAATTTCATCACTGGTGAACTCCCGATCCGCACCGGTCTCACCACGGTCGGTCAGGCCGGCGCCAAGATTGGCATTCCCGACGAGGCCCCCACGATCGCAACGACGCTGAAGACGATGGGTTACGTCACCGGCCAGTTTGGCAAGAACCATTTGGGCGACTTGAACCGCTATTTACCGACCTTGCATGGGTTCGATGAGTTCTTCGGCTATCTCTATCACCTCGATGCGATGGAGGACCCGTTCTGGCACTCCTATCCGGCGGAATTGAAGGATGTGGTCGGACCGCGCAACTTGATCCACAGCTTTGCCACCACGACCGACGATCCGGCGGAACAGCCGCGTTGGGGCAAGATCGGCAAGCAGCGGATCGAGGACGAAGGGCCGCTGCCGCCGCACCCTATGCCGGGTATCAAACATAACATGGAGACGGTCGACGAGGATATTCTCGATTATTCCGTGAAGTTCATCGACAAGGCCAAGGCCGCAGGTAAGCCGTTCTTCATGTGGGTCAATCCGACCCGCGCGCATATCATCTCGCACCTGTCGCCGAAATATCAAGCGAAGCTGACCGGCGAAAACCAATGGTATCTGGAAGAAGGCGTGATGTCCCAGCTCGACGACGTCGCCGGCGGCTTGATGGCCAAACTCAAGGCCGAGGGGCTCGACGACAATACGATCGTCGTGTTCACGACCGACAACGGCACCGAGAATTTCACTTGGCCGGACGGCGGCAACACGCCCTTCGCCGCCGGCAAGGGAACGATCATGGAAGGCGGCATGCGCGTGCCGATGATCGTCCGCTGGCCGGGCCACATTCCGGCCGGCAAGGTCGAGAATGGCATCATGTCGGGCCTGGACTTCTTCCCGACTCTGGTCGCCATCGCCGGCGATCCGGACATCAAGGAGGAATTGCTGAAGGGCAAGCAGCTTGGGGATGTCACCTACAAGGTTCATCTCGACGGCTACGATCAGACGAACTTATTGACGGGCAAAGGGCCATCCAACCGGCATGAGATCTTCTACTTCGCCGAGGGAACTCTCGGCGCGGTGCGTATCGACGATTGGAAGTTCAGATTGATCGATCAACCCGACGGCTGGGTCGGGGGAACTGTTCATCTCGACATCCCCATACTGACCAACCTCAGACTGGACCCGTTTGAGCGGATGCAGTTCCAGAAAGGTAATATGGGATCCTTCTACTACATGCCGGATTTCTTCATACATGAGTTCTGGCGCTTCGTTTTCCTTCAACAGAAAGTTGGCGAATACGCTCAGACCTTCCTCGAGTTCCCGCCGATGCAAAAGGGAGCGAGCTTCAATCTCGAAGCGCTCAAGGCCGAACTCCAAGAGCGGGTGAGGGCTATGAAAGGCAAAATGGAATAGCGGCAACAAAATTGGCGTGACAGTGCCTGTCGGGGCAGCCGGGTGGGTTGTAGTGCACCGCCGGACAATCTCTTCGCTTAGGCGCCGGCGCAATATAGTTTAGTCCTTACACTATGTTCAAAGGAGCATTCCTATGAAAGCCACAATCCTAACTGCCTTCGCCGTCCTATTGGTGATGGGGAGCCTGATGGCCTCGATTGAAGAAGCGGGCGCGGTCGTTTGCGCCCGCGGCGTTTATCGCGCCGGCTGCGTTGGTGTGCATGGCGCGGTCGTTGTCCACCACCCTGTCGTCTATCGGCGCCCCGTCGTCGTGCGCCGCCGGGTTTATTGATAGAAAGTCTCTGCCCTTCGACGCGTGTTGCAATGCGATGGGGCGCGTCGAAGGCCGATCTACAATCTTCGGCTCGCCCCTAGCCAGAGTGCAAATATCTCTTCGAAGCCCTGCCAGGGCTGGTTAACCGGACCCGTGAAAATCGTTACCGCGCATTGGCGCGTCGATCGCGTCATATGATCCGATGTGACGGAGCGGGTCGCCGCAGGGCGATCCGCCAAGAGACACCGGATGAATTCGATTCAAGGGGTGTGGATGCGCTTTTCCTGGCTTGCCGCGCTCATCTGCTGGCTCCTGCTTTTGGTGCCCGCCGGTGCTCGGGATGACGCCGCATTCGCCGGCGCCGAAGCTTGCGCAGGCTGTCACGCGGCGCAGACGCATGCCTGGACGGCCTCGCACCACGCCAAGGCGATGCAGAAGGCGACGGCGGCCAACGTCCTCGGCGATTTCACAAACACGACGATGACCCATCATGGCGTCACCACGGCTTTCAACCGCGCGGGCGACGCTTTCATGGTGCGCACGGACGGGCCGGACGGCGCGCGGCACGATTATGAGATCGCTTATACGTTCGGCGTCTATCCGCTCCAGCAATATCTGGTCGCCTTCCCAGGCGGGCGTTATCAAGCCCTCGGCATCGCCTGGGACAGCCGGCCCAAGCAACAGGGCGGCCAGCGCTGGATTGATCTTTATCCTAACGAGACCATCGCCCCCGGCGACAGGCTGCATTGGACTGGCCGAGACCAGACCTGGAACTACCAATGCGCCAGCTGCCATTCGACCGGTCTCGAAAAGAACTACGACCTCGCCGCCAACACTTATGCGACGTCATGGAGCGACGTGAATGTCTCGTGTGAGGCCTGCCATGGCCCGGGCTCGCGCCACATCGCTTGGGCCAAGGCTCGCGCCGAGGCCGGCACGAGCCCGGCGCCGTCGTCCGAGGCCGGGCATATGGGCCTCACGACATGGCTTGCGCCCGCCGCTAAAGGGGTGTGGCGCATGAATCCGGAGACGGGAATCGCACAGCGCACCGCGCCGCTGGATGGGCAGGAGCTCGATGTTTGCGCGGGATGTCATGCGCGCCGCAAAGTGATCGCCAAGGATCCGCCGGTTGGCGCGGCTTTTCTCGACTCCTACTTGCCCGCGCTGCTCGAGCCTGGCCTCTACCATGCCGATGGGCAAATCGATGGCGAAGTCTTCGAATATGGCTCCTTCGTTCAGAGCCGAATGTATCATGCTGGGGTCATTTGCACGGATTGCCACGAGCCGCATGGTTTGGCTCTCCGCGCGCAAGGCAACGACCTTTGCGCGCAATGCCATCTGCCAGCGAAGTTCGATACCGCCGCGCATCACCATCACGCGCCCGCAAGCGCCGGGGCGCAATGCGTCAATTGCCATATGCCCGCGAAGACCTACATGGTCGTCGACAACCGGCGCGATCACAGTTTGCGCGTTCCGCGCCCGGATCTGACATTGGCGGCCGGTGTGCCGAATGCCTGTACGTCGTGCCACGCCGGCAAGACGGCGGAATGGGCGGCCCACGCGGTTGCGGATTGGTTTCCGGCTGGACGGCAGACTCAGGGCCATTATGGCGTCGCGCTGAACGCCGGTTGGACCGGTGCCGCCGATGGCCGGCACCAGCTCGATCAACTCATCGGCGATGCCAGCCAACCGGCCATCGCAAGAGCCAGCGCTCTCGTTCTTTTGCCGCGCTATGCCTCGCCGCAATCCGAGGCCGCGGTCAAGGCGGCGCTCGCCGACGTTAGCCCTCTTGTTCGCGCCGCCGCGACGCGTGCTATTCCGGCGACGCCCCCGGCCGCGATGGTGGAAGCCGCTGCTCCCCTCCTGAGCGACCCCGTCCGCGCGGTTCGCATCGAGACCGCTCGCGCACTCGCCGGCGCGGACCTGAGGCCGATGACGCCGCAGCAGCAGACCGCGTTCGCCGCCGCCTATCTCGAGCTCGTCGTGGCCGAGACTGTCGACGCCGACCGGCCGGAAGCGCATCTTGATCTCGGCCTGTTGGAGACAAGGCTGCGGCACGGGACCGAGGCCGAAGCGCAATATCAGACGGCTTTGCGCCTTGACCCAGTCTTCGTGCCGGCCCTCGTCAACCTTGCCGATCTCGACCGGATGCGCGGCAAGGACCAGGAAGGTGCCGCCCTCATGCGCAAGGCGATGGAGCTGGAGCCCGGCAACGCCGATGTGCGGCATTCGCTCGGCCTGCTCCTGGTGCGTCAGAAGAATTATTCCGAGGCATTGGTTCAGCTGCGGCAAGCGAGTGACCTTGCCCCTGATAACGCGCGTTATGCCTATGTCTATGCGATCGCGCTGAAATCGACGGGGGCGCAAGATGAAGCCATGAAGCGGCTCGAACAGACGCTCGAGCGTCACCCGGCGGACCGGGACGTCCTACGCGCTCTCGTCTCGATCGCGTATGACACGGGCGATCTGGGGACTGCGCTTTTGCACGCGCGCCAACTCAGCGCGCTCGATCCCACGGACGAACAGCTTCACTTGCTGATCCTCGATCTCGAAAAACGTCAGACGCAGTGAATGCGCCGGACACAATTGGCGGAATCATCGTTACCGATGGCGCGCAGACGTGGACCATGCGTAGACGCCGATCGGCGCGGAGGTCACGGCCCGATCTATTGAGTCACCCGTGAACAAATCGATTTAGGCGGTTGCTTGGCGCGGCTCTGAATCTTTTTGAGCGGTAAGCGCAATCCAGATTGCGGCCCACAAAAAGGCCACGCAGGCCAGGAGGCGGCGGAAATTGTAGTCAATGGCGGCGAGGACGGCGTTTGTGGCATCGCCGCCGGAACCCGCGAGGAAGTTGCGGCCCATGCGGTGATCTTCCCTAACGTGACCTCTCGCTTATTCTTGGCCGTTTTCAAAATCTCGGGATGACGAAGGGCCGCAACGTTTCGCTATTTTTCACGTCTGGAAACATCAGACGGGCGCGGGCGGTCAGGTGGGGCACGCGCGAGACATCCATTGTGACGGCCAGCGCATCCAGATAGAGGAACTCTTCCTTGGTGCGAATGTCGAAGCGCGCGAAGCGCTTTTGTCCTTCGGCGAATTCGCGATCCTCTATTGTCTGTTCCGCGAAATCGATCCACGGCCCGTTGCCTTGCGTTCCGTCGAAACCACATCCCTCATTCATCGGGACCTTCCGCCGGTCGCGGATGGAGCTTGGAAGACTGTTGGGGTATAAATCATAGAGCGCGCGCAACGGCGCTTTGCCCCTGGCTTGGCCGTTTACGTCCTCGACAAGCGCCGCGGAATCCAGGCCAAGCGCATAATCCACGACCAGGGGATCGAAAAAAGGCTCGCGCAACTCGAGTTGAAAGCGCATTCCGCAGCGGTCGTTTCTTTGCAGGCAGGTTTTGTTTATGGTGCCAAGGTGCTGATTGCGCACGAAGATGCCAGCCACATTGCTATCGGCGAATGCCAGTTCGAGCGGGACGTAGCCCGCGAATAATTCATCCGCGCCTTCGCCACAGAGTGCCACCCGGTAACCGTCTTGGTGAATACGCTGGGATAAGAGATAGGTGCACAGACTGCCGCGAATCACCTCCGGCTCGAAGGATTCTGTCACCGTCACGATCTCGCGAATGAGAGCGGGGGTATCGAGGCCTGCGCCGTCGAGGGGAACGCTGCGAAGATCGAGGCCGGTCATGCCGGCATAACGGGCGGCATGCTCATAATCGGGTGCGCCGGGGCCGCCGAGGAAATAGCCGGGCGCCTCTGGCCGGACCTGGCGGGCATAATGCGCCACTAAAGTGCTGTCGATTCCGCCGCTGAACATGACGGCGAATGGGAGATCGGGCGGAATACGGCTTTGCACCGCGCTTGCCAGCAAATGGTCGAGCCTGGCCGGATCGCTCGACGCCGTCGCTTGGGCCGGGTCGACCTCGAAGGACTTGAACCGGGCGCATTTGCTCTGCGTGAGCAAATGTCCCGGCGGCAATAGCAGGATCTCGCCCTTTTCGGCTGCCGAGAGTAACGGCCGGATCTCCGAGCAAAATAGAAACCCGGCGCCGGATTGAATGAGGTACAGCGGCTTGACGCCAAAGGGATCCCGGGCGGCGAGAAACTGCCCGGTTCCCGTATCGATCGCAACGAAAGCGTACATGCCGTTGAGGCGCGTGAGAGCCTTTGGACCCCAATGGCTCAAAGCTGTTGCGAGCACTTCGGTGTCGGATTCCGTCTTGAATTTGGCCCCCTCCGCTTCAAGTTCCCGCCGGAGCGCGGCGTGATTGTAAATCTCGCCGTTGAGGCACACTAAGAGGCGGCCATCCCATGAAATTTGCGGCTGGACGGCATGCGCGCCATCGACGATCCGCAGACGGCGCGTGGCCATGGCTGTGTTGGGAGCTATCGCGACGATGGGATCGCTGACGTCGCCACGATGGACGAGGCCGCCGATGAGCTGCTGGACAATAGCTCCGGCGCCTTCCCAGTTAATCGCCGCCGCTATGCCGCACATTGCATGGGTTTGCCGCGGGAGCCACAAGTCGCGTCCCTGGCGGAGTGATCGAGATTGAACGCCAATTTAGGGATCATGTTGCCTTAGGTTGTTGATTCCACGAATCGTTGAAGCTCGCGCTTCGCTGTTTCCAGGCTTAGCCATGTCTTGACGGAATGAACATCCGTAGTTTGGGCCGTTCCGTCCCTGGAAGATGCCGGACCCTCGAGCCGGAGCATCAGGCCTCGAGCACGCGGTAGCGGCGGTCGAAATAGAAGAGGCCGGAGGCTTTATCCGTGGTCTTGATGGCGAGGACCTCGCAAAAGAAGACCTCGTGCGTCCCTTGCGCGATTGATTCCGCGACGCGGCAATCGAAGGAGAGCAAGGCGCCGTCGAGCACGGGGGCACCCGACGACAGTGTGCTCCATGTGGCGGCCGCGAAGCGTTCGTCCATTGTCGTCCCGCCGCCGCCAAAGAGGGTCGACAAGGCCTCGTGCTCGATAGCGAGCGTATTGACGCAAATGATCCGGTTTTTCGCAAAGGCCTTGTGAACCGAGGTCGACCGGTTGAGGCACACCAGGAGGGTCGGCGGTTGATCGGTCACGCTGCAAACCGCCGAGGCCGTGAAACCCGCGCGTCCGCCGGGCCCATCGGTCGTGACGATGTGGACGGCGGCGCCAAGCCGGGCCATGGCGTCGCGATAGACTTTCGCGTCGAGCGGCGTGGCGGCCTCGGCTTTGCGTGAGCCGGCGCGGTCAGTCATCCCTCGTCTCCGTCAAGGCGGCCGTGGCGTGTCTTGCCGCCGGAACATTACCCGGGTTTTGCCGGCATGGCGCGGAAATCATGGACGATGGCCTTCTCCGGTCCCGCGGACTGGCGCCGCCAGGCTGGGGCGTCCTCATGAAGCGCCGGGCGCGGTTACCGCCAGGTTTCTAAGATCGTCCGGCATCTAAAATCGTCAAAGCATTGCCCATGGCGGCATAGGCGGCGGTATTGTCGAAGATGCACCAGGTGGGGACGCCGCGCGCCACGCCGACCTTGAGTTTCGCCTGCAGCGCGGAAAGCGCGGCGGCGTCGTAATCCGAGTAATATTTCCGGGGGCTGCCGTGCAAGCGGTAATAGACGAGGCCGCTCCAGCCGCCGGGTTCGCTGGCGCCCTCGGCCGGGGCGGGATCGGCTGCCGCGCGGGCCACTTGAAGCGCGCGCAGCCGCGCTTCGGCCTCCGGCGTGAACCAGCTGGGATGACGCGGCTCGCAGACCACCGGCGCCTTGATATAGCGGGGCAGGGCGACGAAGAAATCCTCGACGATTTTGGCGTCGTGCTCCAGGCTGGGCGGAAGCTGGATCAGTAAGGCGCCGAAGTTTTCGCCCAGGCCCGCCACCTCGCCGGCGAACCGGCGGACCAGCGCCTCGCATCCCCTGAGGCCGGCCTCGTGGCTGATCGCGCGCGGCAGTTTGACGGCGAACCGGAAACTCGGCGGCACGCTGCGCGCCCAAAGCGCATAGGCTTCGGGGCTATGCGAGCGGTAGAAGGAGGAGGTGATCTCGACGGCGGGAAACCGCTGGGCATAACGCTCGAGATGGGTGCCCTCGAAGGGCATGTCGTAGGCATGGCGGGCCGGAATGGTCCAACCCGACGTTCCCACGAGCAAGGACGCCGCTTGGCCCCGAGGCGCCAGCGCCGGATGATCGAGCTTCACGTTTAAAACCGCCGCCATCCCTCACCCTCGCGCGCGGACCCGAATCGAACCAGGGTTTTATTTAGGACGATTCTGGGCCGGGGTCACGCGGGGGTTCTCAAGCCTGGGCCAACAAGCCATCGGCCAAATGCACGCCGGCTTTGTACATGGCGGCTATGGCGGCTTCGAGCGAGCCACCGGTATCGATGGACCGCGCGGCTTCCGGGATCACGAAGGTCTCGAACCCGGCGCGCTTCGCGTCGAGCGCGCTCCAGCTCACGCAAAAATCCAACGCGAGACCGGTCAGAAAAACGCGGGTGAAGCCGCGCTCGCGGAGATAGCCGGTAAGCCCGGTGGGCGTCGCCCCATCGGCCTCGGCGAAGGCGGAATAGCTGTCGATATGGCTCCGGAACCCCTTGCGGAGGATCATCTCCGCCTTGGGGATCTTTAACGCGCCAGCGAGTTCGGCGCCGTGGCTTCCTTGCACGCAATGGTCCGGCCAGAGCACTTGGGTCCGGCCATCGGGCAGGGTGATGGTCTCGAAAGGCCGCTTGCCGGGGTGGGACGAGGCAAAAGAGACATGCCCGGCGGGATGCCAATCCTGCGTCAGGATCACATGCTCGAATCTTTCCGCCAGAGCCAGGATGGGCGCGATGACGCCATCCCCGTCCGGCACCGCCAGCGCCCCGCCGGGGAGGAAGTCGTTCTGGACGTCGATGACGAGGAGGACGGAGGTGGGGGACATGGTCGGCGAAGCCTTTTCGAGGCAGCGAGCAGGGTTTGTTCATATTCCCGAAAATTTCGGCACCGTAAGGATACCCTCAATCTTTTCCATCATTGCGAGCGCAGCGAAGCAATCCATGCCGGCCCCATGCGCGTAGATGGATTGCTTCGCTGCGCTCGCAAGGACGCTAAACTATTGGGGTGATCTCTCACCCCCGCAAATCCGGCGCTGTCGCTTCGGCCTTCAGCGCCGCCAACGCATCCTCCAGCCCCATCATCGTCTGCGCCTGCGAGCCGAGCCGCCGGATCGAGACCGTGCGTTCGGCCGCTTCTTTCCGCCCGACGACCAGCATGACCGGCACTTTGGCCAGCGAGTGCTCGCGCACCTTGTAGTTGATCTTCTCGTTGCGCAGATCGCCTTCGACGCGGAGCCCGGCCTTGCGGGCGAGCGCCATCACTTCATAGGCGTATTCGTCGCCATCCGACGTGATCGTCGCGACAACGGCTTGCAGCGGCGAGAGCCACAACGGCAGATGGCCGGCGAAATTCTCGATGAGGATGCCGGTGAAACGCTCCAGCGAGCCGAACATGGCGCGGTGGATCATCACCGGCGTCAGTTTGTCGCTGTCGGGACCGATGTAGAAGGCGCCGAAGCGGCCGGGCAGGTTGAAATCGACCTGCGTCGTGCCGCATTGCCATTCCCGGCCGATGGCGTCGCGCAAGGTATATTCGAGTTTGGGGCCGTAGAACGCGCCTTCGCCGGGATTGATGCCGGTTTTCAACCCACTTAGGCCGATTTCCTCCAGCACGCGGCCAAGCGCGGCTTCGGCCTTTTCCCAGGCCTCGTCCGAGCCGACGTGTTTTTCCGGCCGCGTCGAGAGTTTGACGACAATGTCCTCGAAGCCGAAATCCTTATAGATCGAGAGGATCATGGTGTTGATCTTCAACGCTTCTTCCATGATCTGGTCTTCGGTGCAGAAAATATGCGCATCGTCCTGCGTGAAGGCGCGCACGCGCATGATGCCGTGGATCGCGCCTGAGGGTTCGTAGCGGTGCACGATGCCAAATTCCGCAATCTTGAGAGGGAGATCGCGGTAGGACTTCAAACCGTTCTTGAAGATCTGGACATGGCCGGGGCAGTTCATCGGCTTGAGTGCGAAGACGCGGTCGTCCTCGGTCGTCGTGATGAACATGTTTTCGCGATAGGTCTGCCAATGGCCGGAGGTTTCCCACAAGGCGCGGTCGAGAATTTGCGGCGTGTTGACCTCGATATAGCCGGCCTCTTCCTGGCGGCGGCGCATGTAGGAAATCAGCGTCTGGAACAGGGTCCAGCCCTTGGGGTGCCAAAACACCGTGCCGGGGCCTTCTTCCTGGAAATGGAAGAGATCCATTTCGCGGCCGAGGCGCCGGTGGTCGCGCCGCTCGGCCTCCTCGAGCTGCTTGAGATAGGCGTCGAGATCCTCTTGCTTGGCGAAAGCGGTGGCATAGATGCGCTGGAGCATCGGCCGCGTGGAATCGCCGCGCCAATAGGCGCCCGCCACCTTCATGAGTTTAAAGGCCTGGCCGACTTTGCCGGTGGAGGTCATATGCGGCCCGCGGCAGAGATCGAGCCAGCTGCCTTGCTTATAAATTTTAAGCTCTTGATCCGCCGGGATCATGTCCACGAGTTCGATCTTGAAGGCCTCGCCGGTTTTCTCGAACCAATCCTTGGCCTGATCGCGCGTCCAATATTCCTTGGTGAAGGGCGCGTCCTTGGCGATGATCTCGCGCATCTTCTTTTCGATGGCGGTGAAATCTTCGGGCGTGAACGGCTCGGCGCGGTAGAAATCGTAATAGAAGCCATTCTCGATGACCGGGCCGATGGTGACTTGCGTGCCGGGGTAGAGCGTCTGCACCGCTTCGGCCAGCACATGGGCGGCATCGTGGCGGATTAGTTCGAGCGCGCGGGGATCGTCGCGCGAGACGAATTCGAGAGCGACGTCGCTGTCGACCGGATCGGAGAGGTCGCTCAACACGCCGTTGCGCATCATGGCGACCGTGCGTTTAAGGAGCGAGGGGGAGATGCTTTTTGCGATATTGGCGCCGGAAACGCCGTCTTCGAACTGGCGCGAGGCGCCATCGGGGAAAGTCACATTGATCATCGGCAAGGCCCGGTTTGGCTCACTCGCCGATACAAACCGGCGTAAGCGGGGTGGTTGATTCCCGCCTGCCTATCATGCTCCGTCGCTGGAGTTAAGCCGAAGCGTTAAGCTGCGGCTTGGCGATCCACTTGCGCGGGCTGCCGCGACATCTCGTGCGCGATATCGATGAAATGATCCAGCAGCCAAGAGGCGGCCTCCGGCGCCGTGGGGTTCTGGCTGTCGCCCGGCATCAGCCAGATGGTGCAGCCAGGCGAATCAAGTCTGCGGCCTAAGCGGCCGAAATAGCTCGCGAGTTCGCGAAGAGAAGCGGGTTCGCCACTATAGACGAGCGAAACCCGTGTGCCGGCTTGGGCGAGGCCCGCGAACAGGCGTCTGACGCGAGCGGGTCCGGGGTCGCGCAGAATCAAGGCGCGGATCGCGGCGGGAAGGCTGGCCTTTAGCCTGGCTCGCCCCTGTTGGAGCAGGTTCTTGGCCCGGTCCCGGATCGTGCGGCGGCCATGGTGCTGGGCGGCGGCGGCGAGATCTTGAAAGAACAACGTTCTCTCGTCGCCGGGGTGCAGGCGCGAGGGCTGGGGCAGCGTTTCGCCGGTGACGAGGGCGAACAGGCTCGACGCGCTGTCCGAAATCATATCCGCCGCGCGGTCCGCCGCAAGGTTTGTGGCGTCGACGGCAATGACATGGGTGATCCGCCGGTCTAGCGCGGCCAAGGCGAAACCGGCGGATGGGCCGAGCGCGGCTAGGGCAATTCCGCTGGCGCCGCGTGATTCCAGAACCTCCACGGCATGGCCGATGATGCGGGACAGCGCTTCGCCTTCGGCGCCTTGGATGTCCAGGCGCAGGCTGGCGTGACCCGATGCGGCGAGGGCGCGGGTCAGATCGACCGCCATCCGCCGCCAGCCCATGCGCGGCGTCAGACCCTCGTCGAGAAGAATGAGGACGGGCTGGGTCGCGACGGGATGGGCGGGTTGGCACAAGAGACCCCGGAATCGCCCATCCGGCCCGGCGGGCAGGGGCTCTTCCCGGAACGAGGCGGCGCGCAATGTGGCGGGCAGGCAGGGCAAGCGAGGAAGGCTCGTCCGCTCGCCCGGAGGGTGGCATTTTACCAGGGCGGCGACGATGGACTCGATGGCGGCGGGGAGGGCGTCGAGCGCGCGCGCGCCAAGCGACGCGCCTCGATAGGGCGGAATGATTTCCAGCGACGAGGCCAGGCCATGCCGGCGGAAATGTTCGGAGACGTTCGCGCCGGCTTTGCGATCCGCCCGGTCGAAGACCACCGCGTTCTTCAAGCCGCCCGTTCCGCTTTTCAGGGGATCGAGCCGCTCGAGGCTTTCGAGCATTGGCGCGGAAAGGGAATAGCCGGAGAGGTCGAGGCCCATGCTTTCGCGTGCATTTTCGGCTAAGGCCAAGAGGCCGCGGGCGTAGGCGGCGCCGTTTGCCGCGGGCGCGATCAAAATCAGGCTTGCGACATCGAGGCGCTGGGCGGTGGCCTCCATCGCCACGGCCGCGCCGAGGGACTGGCCGATGAAGACAAACTGCTTCACGCCGCTGTAAGCGCGGAGAAAACCCGCGGCCGCGCCTGCTGCCTGGGTCCATTGCGCGACATCCGCAATGCTCGTCATGCTTCCGAGAGAGGCGCCGGTGCCGGGATAATCGAAGCGCAGACAGGGATAGCCAGCGGCGGCGATCGCCTCGGCGAGCCGCTGCCATGCCGCCCGTGTCGCAAGCTCCTCGAGCCCCCACGGCGGGCAGAGCACGACGCCGGTATCCGCCATGCCGGGATAAAAGAAGCCCCGGCAGCCCTTGAAGGCGCAAGGCGCGCTGGACACAGGGGAAATCACGTTCATTCGTTTGTCCCTCCTGTCCTAGGGCACTTAGGGCCATTTGTTGAAAATCCGCGTGGCCGGGCGGAAGGGTGAATTCACCCGCTCGATAAAAACGACAATTTTTTCAAAGAGTTGTATTTTTTTGGCTATTCGCAGATTAGCAACTTTCGCGAAAAATGCGCGAAAAAAGCGGTGTTGTATTAGGGTGATCTTAATTGCGGTAAAGAAAGTCTTTAAATATAAAGAACAAGAAGAGACCAAATAGAGAACACTAGATCTTTCGTTCCCAGCGCCCGTCTTCGCTCTGTTGCCAATAAGCCAGCGTAAAACCTTGGGCCTTGAGCTTCGACCATTGGGTCCGTGCCGCCAACACCTCGGCCTCGACACGGCCGTCGAACAGCAGGATTGCGCGTTGGTAGGGCGAGGTGGCGGGATCGAGATCCACCTCGGCCTGGCCGGCATAGATCCGCAAAGCCGCGCCGTTGGGATTGCCGGCCTCGTGGGTGAGGATCACGGGTTGGCGCTCGCAATCGGGATCGCTGGCGAGACCATGCGCCAAGAAACTTTCCGGCGCATAGGTCCAGAGGAGATCGTCCAGCCCCTTCAGGCTGCTCTCCTCCGCCGTTTGGATCGCGACGCGCCAGCCGCGCTCGATCGCCTTTTCTACCAGGGTCGGCAGCGCGCGCGCCAGAGGCTGGTTCTGGAGATGATAGAACCAGATCTCTGTCATGACGCGTTCTCAGCGGGCCTCGTAACAATCGGCCACGAGGCGGTTGAGCAGCCGCACGCCCCAGCCAGATCCCCAGCTCTGGTTGATCTCGTTGGCGGGCGAGCTCATGCCCATGCCGGCAATGTCGAGATGCGCCCAGGGCGTGTTATTGACGAAGCGCTGGATGAAATGCGCCGCCGCGATCGAGCCGGCATGGCGTCCGCCGCTGTTTTTCATATCGGCAAATTTCGAATCGATGAGTTTGTCATAGGCCGGCGCCAGCGGCATCCGCCAGACCTTCTCGCCCGTCGCCTTGCCGGCGGCGGTGAGGTGCTCGCTCAATTCGTCGTTGTTGGAGAAGAGGCCGGCATACTCTTGGCCGAGCGCCACGAGAATGGCGCCCGTGAGGGTCGCGAGATCGACGATGAATTTCGGCTTGAATTTATCCTGCACGTACCAGCAGACGTCCGCCAGCACGAGCCGGCCTTCGGCATCGGTATTGATGATCTCGATGGTTTGGCCGGACATGGAGGTCACGATATCGCCAGGGCGCTGGGCATCGGGACCGGGCATGTTTTCGACGAGACCGAGGGCGCCGATGACATCGACCTTGGCTTTCCGGCCGGCCAAGGCCTGAATCAGGCCGGTCACGCAGGCCGCGCCCGCCATATCGCCCTTCATGTCCTCCATGCCGCTGGCGCCTTTGATCGAAATGCCGCCGGTATCGAAGGTGACGCCCTTGCCGACGAACGCGATCGGCTGGTGGCCTTCCGGCGCATCCGGACCCAAGCCGTTCCAGCGCAGGATCACGATCCGGCCCGGCTTCACCGAGCCTTGGCTCACGCCGAGAAACGCGCCCATGCCCAGCGCCTTCATGGCGTCCTCATCGAGAGTGGTGACTTCGACGCCGAGGGCTTCCAAAGCCTTGGCGCGCTCGGCGAAAACCTCGGGGGTGAGGATATTGGCGGGCTCGTTCACGAGGGAGCGCGCGGTCAGCACCCCGTCGGCGATCGGCGCCACGGCTGCCGCCGCCGTACGGGCTGCCGCTACATCGGCGACGGCAAGCACGGCCGACGTCGCCGTATCCTCTTCGGCGTCGTCTTTCTTCTTGGTCTTGTAGAGGTCGAATTTATAGTCGCGCAGGCGCAGACCCAGGGCGAAATCGCCGGCCGCCTTGGCGAGGTCGCCGGCGGCGCGCGGGAAATCGACAAGAATGACCGCTTGCGCGCCCTGGCCGAGCTTGCCCGCGACCGTGCCGCCCAGCGTGACGAGATCGAACGGCTTGGATTCGGCTTCCTTCGAGGCCTCGCCATTGGCCTCGGCGCCGGTTCCGATCACCAAGAGTCGCGAGGCGGAAAGTCCAGCGGGCGCGACGATATCGAGCGTTTGCCCCGGCTTGCCCTTGAATTTCGCGGCAGCCGACGCGCGCTTGATCAAATCGCCGCCCTCGGCTCCCAACAAGGATTTCGTGGCAGCGCCCAAGGCCAGGTCCGGCCCCGCGAAAATCACGAGGGTCTTTGGTCCCTCGCCGGCCCGGGCGCCGGGCTGCAGTTCGTGGACACTTGGCAGCGGCGCTTGGAGGTCGAGGTTTGCGAGGGCGGTATAATCGATTTTAATGGACTCTGACATCGGGTTCCCTTACCGGCGGTTCGGCCCGCCGTTGCCGTGATGGCGTAACATGTTGGCGGATATTGTTGAAAATTAGCGATTCTGGCGGCCGGGACGGCCTGTCCAGGCGCATCGTGCCTCCGGCTCTCGCCGGCCATCATGTTGATCTCTCCCTTATGGCGCAAGTGTGCTGTTGGACCAAGCCGGACTGGCCGGCAAAATTTGGCCGCATCGTAGATGTGGTGTGTTGCCGTTAAACACTAGGCCCTTGGAGCTGCACGGTTTATGAGATGTCGACGAGGGCCGTGCCACAGCGCTTTCTTGCGGGTGAATCATTCAGGCGAGCAGAAAGCGCTCTCTTGTCAGAATGTTAGAGTGTTTTCCGATTTGTGGGGGCGCTCGAGGCTTTCACGAATAAAGGCTCGAGACCGTTCTCCGTATGGGCTGGGAAGCGTCATGCCGGGGCGTTTTCTCGCGGGAGAAGCCAGCCGGCTTTTCTGGAAGACGGTTTGGGAGACGGTCCGATCCTCAATGATGCGACGCAAGCCATCACAGCCTCTGCCCGTTTCAGGGTCCGGCCGCGCCGTTCGCGCGCCCCGACGCCCCGGCCCGGTCTGTCCGAATCGGGCCCTGTCATGATCGGCGCGACGCTTGGCCTTTACCTCTCGTCCCGCTTTTTCCGGATGATCGCGGCGGTCTTCGCGACCATCTTCAGTCTTGTCTATGTCATTGACTTTGTAGAGCTTTTGCGTAGGACCGGCAATATCGCGGGGGTCACGGCCTCCACCATCGCCTATCTCTCGTTTCTCCGGACGCCGGTTGTTTCCGAACAAGTTTTGCCGTTCTGCGTCTTGTTTGGCTCGATGGCGGTGTTTCTGAACCTGACGCGCAAACTCGAACTGTTGGTGGCCCGCGCGGCCGGCGTCTCGGTCTGGCAGTTCCTCGGTCCGCCCATTTTGATCGCGGTGTTGATCGGGATCGGCTCGGTGATGTTCCTCAATCCGGTTTCAGCCGTGATGAAGCAGGAGGCCGATAAGCTCGAACTCTCGATTTTCGGGAATGAAGGGGCCAACAGCGCCAAGGCGGGGCTATGGGTCCGTCAAAGAAGCGTCGATGGCGAATCTATTCTACAGGCGGAAAAGGCGAATAATAGCAACAACGACTTGGTTGGGGTGACGGCCTATGTCTATGACCGGTCCGGGCAGTTTCAGGCCCGCGTGAACGCGGCTCGCGCCACCTTGGAGCCGGGTTTTTGGCGGCTGGAAGATGCGAAGGTCTCCGAGCCTGGGGAAGATTCGCACGTCTTCAAGACCTATCTTCTCGCGACCGATCTGATGCGGGGACAGGTCACCGAAGGGTCTATGTCGGCTGAGTCTGTCCCATTTTGGGACTTGCCGGCGCTACGGGCCGAAACCGAATTGGCGGGACTCGATGCGAGCGGATATCGCTTGCAGTTTCAGACGCTTTTGGCGCGTCCACTGCTCCTTGTCGCGATGACGTTGATCGCGGCGGCCTTTTCCTTAAGGTTTTTTCGATTTGGTGGAATTGGAAAGTTCATTGGTGGTGGCGTAAGCGCCGGTTTTGTGCTTTATGTAGCGACAAAATTCGTAGGCGATCTCGGCGGATCGGGGCTACTGAGCCCGCCCGTGGCGGCGTGGTCGCCTGCCGTGGTCGGGAGCATGTTGGGTGCATTGGCGTTGTTGAACCAGGAGGACGGTTGATGGGGCGGCGTATTACGCCTCGTGAGCCTTTTGGCTCCTCCCGCTTCCCGCGAAGCCAATGGGCTCCGGTTCAACGTGAACCGGAGGCTTTGTCCTTTGCGTGGCCGGCGCGTGCCGGTGCGGTTTGGCTATCGCGGCTTGCTGCCGCAATCTCCGTGATCATGCTTGCCTTTTTTGTTCTTGCCGCCGGATCTGGCGTCCGGGCGCAAACGGCCGCGCCTGCTCACGGCGCCGTTGCTGTCGCCAAGACGGACAAAGCGGACAAGACGCCGGACAAGATGATCGTCGAGGCCGATGAACTCGTCCAAAATAACGACACGAACACGGTCGCCGCCTCTGGAAATGTGCGGATCTATTACCAGGGCCGGACGTTGGAGGCCGACAAGGTCATTTACAATAAGACGACGAAGCGTCTGCTAGCGGAGGGGCACGCGAAGCTGACCGAGAAGGACGGCACCGTCATTCATGGCGACCGCTTCGATCTGACCGATAATTTCCGCGATGGATTCGTCGATAGCCTTCGCGCGGAGACGAAGCAAAAGACTCATTTCAGCGCGCCGCGCGCCGAACGGACGAGCGGCGCCGGACCGGACGACGAAACGACGGTTTACGAGCGCGGGACCTACACCGCTTGTGAACTCTGCAAGGACGACCCGTCCAAGCCCCCGCTTTGGCAAGTCCGGGCCAAGAGGATCATTCACAAAAAACAGGAGCAGATGGTCTATTTCGAGGACGCCTATCTGGAATTCCTCGGTGTTCCCCTCGCTTACGTTCCGTTTTACTCGGCGCCCGATCCCGACGTGACCCGGAAATCCGGTATTCTCTCGCCCACCGAGATCTACAGATCGGCGCTCGGTTATGGCGTGGGTTTGCCGGTTTTCTTCAATCTCGCGCCAAGTTACGACCTCACGCTGACCCCTACCGTCTTCACGGGCCAGGGCTTATTCGGCGCGGGTGAATTCCGGCAGCGTTTCGAGAACGGAATGTACTATATCAGGGCGTCCGGCATCGATGAGACCCATCCGGATGTGTTCGCCAATCCGCCTTATGGCGCGAGCAATCGAACGTTGCGCGGCGACGTCCAAACCAAGGGCGACTTCAACCTCAACGACGAATGGAAATTCGGCTGGGATATCATGGCCCTGTCGGATAAATATTATCTGCAGGATTTCGCGGTCCACAGTCCGACCACATCCGCGAATTATTTTAGCGAATCGATCTCGACGCTTTATCTCACGGGGCAGGGCCAGCGGAGCTATTTCGATTTGCGAGGCTATTATATCGAGGGATTGTCAGCCCAGGATATTCAGGCGCAACAGCCTGTCGTCCATCCCGTGCTCGATTATAATCATACGTTCGATATCGATCCTGCCAAGTCGAACGGTATCGGCGGTCAGCTCGAGTTCGACTTTAATCTGACAAGCATTTCCGCCACCTCGGCGAGTTTCCAATCGGTTGGTGCGCAGACGCTCGATTCCGCCTATGGGCTCTATAACGTTTGTAACACATATTTGCCGGGCCGGACGCCCGGGACATCGTGTCTATTGCGGAGTATTGGTGGCGACTTCGATCGTGCCACCGCGCAATTGACCTATCAGCGTAAGTATATCGATCCGCTCGGGGAAGTCTGGACGCCCTTTGCTTTCGCGCACGTCAATGCGGAGGAGTTGAACCTCAACACGACGAATTCCTATACGTTCACGAATGGCGGCAATTCGTCGACGATTTCGAATTCATCGCAAACCGCATTCGTGAGCCAGGGAACCTCCGGTTACGTCACGCCCGCGGTGGGGCTCGAATATCGCTACCCGATTCTTGCGACGACGAGTTTTGCCTCCATCATCTTCGAGCCCATCGTGCAAGTGATCGCACGGCCTAGCGATCAAATCGGCACGCAATCGATGGTCAATATCGATTCCCAAAGTCTGGTCTTCGATAATTCCAATCTATTCGATTGGAACAAATATTCTGGCTACGACCAATTCGAAACGGGTACGCGGTCGAATTACGGCGCGCAATTGTCGATGAATTTCAAAAACGGAGGCTATGCCAGTTTTGTTGCCGGCCAATCCGCGCAACTCGCCGGCAAGAATTCTTACGCAACCTCGGATGCCGCCAATGTCGGCTTGAGTTCGGGGTTGGATACGCGCCGTTCCGATTACGTCGCCGGTGCGACCGTGGCGCCCGCGTCCTTCATCTCCTTCGCGGCGAATAGCCGTTTCGATGTCGACACATTGGAACCGCGCCGGATCGATGTTGTGACCAACCTTCACTTCGCCTCCTTTACCGGCGGGCTTCAATTTGCGCGCTATACCGCGCAGCCGTTGATTGGTTACAACGTTACGCGCGAAGGCCTGTCCCTGAATGGCAAATATGATTTGACGAAGAACTACTTTGTCAAAGGTAACGTGACCTTTGACATGAGCCGTCAATTCTATCCAATCAATCTCACCGGCTATACCGAATCCGGTCCCTTCCCGATAGCGGTCATGGGGCTCGGAGCGGGTTATGCGAATGAGTGCATGACATTCTCCGTCAATTATACTTCGGTCTATCAAAATAATGGCACGGGCACGCTGAACCAGAACCAGACTTACCTGGTCTCGCTCGAACTCAAGACTCTGGGCGATTCCAGATTCACGCAGGCAGAGGCGACGCCAGTTCCGTCTACGGCGTCTGGGGTGGATGGTATAAAATAGAAGCGTCCTGAAATGGCCCGATTCCGGGTTGCAAAAGACTTAGAGCCCCGCCGGGGCTAATGATTTAGATGTTCCACCAGAGGCGGAAACGCTCCAAGGAGTGGCGAGGAGAGATGACGATGCGGTTTTGCGGGTCTGCGGGAAGCAACCTTCTGGGGTATGAGAGGGCTGAAGGCGCGGGCTCCCTTTGCGAGCGTTGCCTCTCTGTCCTACGCATGGTGATACTGGCCGTTTTCGCTGCGGGGATCATCGCCATGCCGCATGACGCCGCGAGGGCGCAGGCGATTGCCTTGGTGGTGAATGGCGATCCCGTGACCACGATCGATGTCGATCAGCGGATGAAATTGCTCCGCGTTCTGCATCAGCCCGCCTCGCGCGAGGCGGCGCTTGAAAGCATGATCATCGACCGGCTGAAATATCGCGAGGCGTCTCATTACGGCATAACCATCAACGATAATGAAATCGGGGAAGCCGTTAATTTGGATGCCGCGAGGCTGAAGACCCCGGCGCAGCAATTGCTCAACGAAATTCAGACCGCCGGGGTCCAGAAGGATCATTTCCTCGGATATTTTAAGGCCGAACTCGCGTTTTACGTTCTCGTGAAAGCCATGAATAAAGGCGTCGAGGCTAGCGAAGTCGCGGTTCGCGCCGAGCTTGCCAAGAGTGGCGGCAAGAACAGCATTACGCTCTATACGGTCCGGCAGATCGTCTTCACGCTAAGCGCGTCCGATGGGCCCGGCGTGATCGCCGCGCGGGTGAAAGAAGCGGAGGCTCTGCGCGGCCGCTTCGCCAACTGCCATGATGGCATTACCTATGCCAAGACCTTGCCGGGCGTTGCCGTACGGGAGGAGTTTTCGCGGACGTCGACGACGATACCGGCGCCGTTGAAAGAGCTTTTGGACAAGACGCCTATCGGTCATTTGACCCCGCCGTCGCGAACGGCGTCCGGCATCGAATTGATTGCAATATGCGAACGGGGGCCGCCGAAAGACGATACGGACATTCGCAAGACTATTAGCGACCGGCTGGTTCAGGCCCATATCGATCAGGACATGGCCGCAAGGATCAAGGAATTGCGGTCTCGCGCCATAGTCGAGAAGCGGTAGTGGATCAGGTTCCTGGCCGGTTGCCGCTCGCTTTGACGCGTGGCGATCCGTCCGGCATCGGCATCGAGATCGCGCTCAAGGCTTGGATGGCGCTTCATGCGCAAGCGGAGGCCTGGCCATTTTTTCTCGTGGCGGATCCTGCCTTCGTGCAAGCCACCGCCCGCGCGCTCGATTTGGCCGTGCCGGTCGCCACGGCGGCGCCGCGCGAGGCCGCGCGGATTTTCGCTTGCGCGCTGCCGGTTCTGCCCTTACTCGGCGTGACGCGCGGCGCGCCGGGGCGCCCCGATGTTGCCGACGCCGCCGCGACCATTGCCGCGATGGAGCGAAGCGCGGAACTCGTGGCCGCGGGCGAGGCGGCGGCGGTCGTCACCAATCCCGTGTCGAAGGAAATCTTGCATCGCGCGGGGTTTAAACATCCCGGCCAGACCGAATTCATGGGGGAGCTGGCCCAGCGCTTGTTTGGCGCCGCGGGGTCTCCCGTGATGCTGCTCTGGTCGCCCACGCTCGCCGTGGTGCCCGCGACGATCCATGTGCCGCTCGCCAGCGTGCCCGGCCTGGTGACGGAGAGCCTGATCCTCGATACGGTGCGTACCGTGGCGCGTGATTTAATCACTCGTTTCGGGATCGCGCGGCCGCGTATCGCCGTCACCGGCCTGAACCCCCATGCCGGCGAAGGCGGGGATATGGGCCGGGAGGAGATCGAGATCATTGCGCCGGCCCTCGCGCGTCTGGCTGGCGAAGGCTATGCCGTGAGTGGCCCGCATCCCGCCGATACGTTGTTTCACGCGGCGGCCCGCGCCCGCTACGATGTGGCCGTCACAATGTATCACGATCAGGCGCTCATCCCGATCAAGACGCTGGCTTTCGATAGCGCCGTGAATGTGACGCTGGGTCTGCCGTTCGTCCGGACCTCGCCCGATCACGGCACCGCTTATGACATCGCGGGGCAGGGCGTGGCCGATGCCTCCAGCCTGATCGCGGCGCTTCAGCTCGCCGGCCGTCTCTCCGGCCAAGATAGGGCCGCATGTCCGGCCAGCTAGACGATCTTCCGCCGCTTCGCGAGGTCGTCGCCACCCATGGCCTCGCCGCGAAAAAGACGCTGGGGCAGAATTTCATCTACGATCTCAATCTAACGTCCCGCATCGCCCGCGCGGCCGGGCCGCTCGAGGGCGCGCGGGTGGTCGAAATCGGCCCCGGTCCCGGCGGACTGACGCGGGCCTTGCTCGCGGGCGGCGCGGAGGTGACAGCGATCGAGCGCGACGAGCGTTGCCTCGCGGCCTTGGACGAAATCGCCGCGCATTATCCCGGACGCTTGCGGGTTTTGTCGCAAGATGCGCTCGCCACCGATTACGCCACGCTCGGCCCCGCGCGGATCTGCGCCAATCTGCCGTATAATATCGCGACGGTTCTGTTGACGGGCTGGGTCGAGAGCGAGCCCTGGCCGCCGTGGTTCGACCGTCTCGTGCTGATGTTTCAGCGCGAAGTCGCCGAGAGGATCGTCGCGACCCCGCGCGAGCGCGCCGCTTATGGGCGGCTGGCGGTTTTGTGCAACTGGCGCTGCACCACGCGCATTCTCTTCGACGTGCCGCCGCAAGCCTTCATCCCGCCGCCGAAAGTCACGTCCAGCGTGGTCGAGCTGGTGCCGCGCGCGAATCCGTCCCCCTGCGATCCCAAAGCTTTGTCCGCCGTCACCCAGGCCGCTTTTGGCCAGAGGCGGAAAATGCTGCGGCAATCCCTCAAAACGCTGGGCGTCGATGCCTTGGCGCTCTTGGCGGAAGCGGGGCTCGATCCGTCTTGCCGGGCGGAAGAGATCGAGGTCGAGGGCTTCGCGGCTCTCGCCCGCGCCTTGACCGGCTTGCGTGGCGCGGCGAAGGCCCCATCTGAGGGATAGACGATTTTAGGGGGACGACAGCATGTATATCGCCATGAACCGCTTCAAGGTTTTGAAGGACGAAGCCAAGGACTTCGAGGCCATGTGGCTCGGCCGCGAGTCGCATCTCGATAAAAATCCCGGCTTCGTCGCCTTCCACATGCTGCGCGGCCCCGAGCGCGAGGATCACATCCTCTATTCCTCGCATACCGTCTGGGCCAACAAAGAGGCTTTCACCGCCTGGACCACCTCGGAACATTTTCGCTCGGCGCATAAGAATGCCGGGAGCGGAAAGCGCATGACGCTGGGACACCCCGAGTTCGAGGGGTTCGAGGTGATTCAGTCGCTGGAGAACCTGGCGTTGGCGGGCAAGGCGGCGGAGTAGGGGTAGAAACCCTTGGGCCGATGAGGTCGATCCATTAGCCCTCCAGGGCGAGGGAAATGAAGCCGCTTCAACGCTTAATGGGCAAAGAGGCCCCTCACCACCACCTTTTCGGCAGCTCCACCTTTGGCGCCGCGCTCTCAATCGCCGCGCCGACCGTGAACAGCGTCTCCTCGTCGAAGGGCCGGCCGATCAGCTGCAAGCCTAGAGGCAACCCTTGCGACGACAGGCCCGCTGGCACGGCAATGCCGGGCAGGCCTGCCATGTTGACGGTCACGGTGAAGATGTCGTTGAGGTACATCTCAATGGGATCAGAGGAGCCCTTTTCCCCAATGCCGAAGGCGGCCGAGGGCGTGGCGGGGGTCAGGATGGCATCGATGCCATCGTGGAAGACGGTCTCGAAATCGCGCTTGATCAGGGTGCGGATTTTCTGCGCGCGGACATAATAAGCGTCGTAATAGCCGGCCGAGAGCACGTAAGTGCCGATCATGATGCGCCGGCGCACCTCCTTGCCGAAGCCGGCGGCGCGGGTCTGTTCGTACATGTCGGCAATATCCTTGCCGGGCACGCGCAGGCCGTAGCGCACGCCGTCGTAGCGCGCGAGATTGGACGAGGCTTCGGCCGGCGCCACGATGTAATAGGCGGCTAGCGCATATTTGGTGTGGGGCAAGGAGATCTCGACGATTTCGGCGCCGGCATCTTTCAGCCAGGCGATGCCTTGATGCCAGAGTCCGTCGATCTCGGCGGATATGCCGTCGATGCGATATTCCCTGGGAATGCCGATCTTCTTGCCCTTGAGCGAGCCGCCAACGGCCGCCTCGTAATCCGGCACCGGGACGTCGACCGAGGTCGTGTCCTTGGGGTCGTGGCCGGCCATCGAGCGCAGCAGGATCGCGGCATCCCTCACATTGCGGGCGATCGGGCCCGCTTGATCGAGCGAGGAGGCGAAGGCGACGATGCCCCAGCGCGAGCAGCGCCCATAGGTCGGCTTGATTCCGACGGTGCCGGTGAAGGCGGCGGGCTGGCGGATCGAGCCGCCGGTATCGGTGGCGGTGGCGCCAAAGCAGAGTTTGGCCGCGACGGCCGCCGCCGAGCCGCCGGACGAGCCGCCGGGCACGAGCGGGGCGGTGTCGCCCGCGCGCCGCCACGGCGAAATCACCGGGCCGAAATAAGAGGTCTCGTTGGACGAGCCCATGGCGAATTCGTCGAGGTTCAGCTTGCCCAGCATGACCGCGCCATCGCGCCAGAGATTGGCCGAGACGGTCGATTCGTAGGGCGGCTTGAACCCTTCCAAAATATGGCTCGCCGCCGTGGTCTCGACGCCCTTCGTGCAATAGAGATCCTTGATCCCCAGCGGAATGCCTTCGAGCGGTCCGCCCTCGCCCTTGGCGAGACGCGCGTCGGAGGCCGCGGCTTGGGCCAACGCCTGCTCCGGCGTCTCCTTGAGGAAACAATTGAGCGCGCGCGCGGCCTCGACCGCGCCGATATGCGCCTTGGTGAGGTCGACAGCGCTAAAGTCCTTGCGCGCCAGGGCGTCGCGGGCTCCAGCAAGGGTGAGATCGGTCAAATCCGTCAAGCGAACAATCTTTCCTAAAAGCTCGAAGTTACTCGATCACCTTGGGGACCACGAAGAAATGATCCTCCACGCCGGGCGCGTTTTGCGTGATGAGATCGGCGATATTGCCGTCGGTGACGACATCCTTCCGCTTCTTCATCGGCATCGGCATGACTGACGTCATCGGCTCGACGCCCTCGATATCGACTTCGCCCAGCGTCTCCACAAAGGCGAGAATCGCGTTGAGCTCGCCTTGAAGCACGCCGATCTCTTCTTCCCGCACCGCGATCCGCGCGAGATGGGCGATGCGTTTTACGGTTGCTTGGTCTACCGCCATGCGAGAGCATCCTGACGCCGCGCAAAGGCGGATGATTTGAAAGTTGGACCTTTATCGAAGGGGCGGTCTATAGCAAGCCCGCGCGGCAGGCAACGTTAGCGCTTCTCATGGGGGAGGACAGGCATGGTCGCTAATCTCATCGAACTCGGCGAGCTCGCCCCGCGGCTTCCCCGGCTGGCGCGCCTGCTCGGGGTCGATCTCGGCACGAAGACGATCGGGCTGGCGGTCTCCGACGTCGAGCGGCGGCTCGGCAGTCCGGTGAAGACGATCAAGCGCACCAAGTTTTCCGCCGACGCCAAGGAACTGGTGGCCTGCGCCGATGAGTTCGAAGTGGCGGCGCTAGTGATCGGCTTTCCCCTCAACATGGACGGCTCGGAGGGGCCGCGCGTGCAGGCGACGCGGGCCTTCGTGCGCAATATGGCGGCGCTGACGCCGCGCCCCTTCGTGTTTTGGGACGAGCGGCTCTCGACGGCCGCCGTCACGCGCAGCCTGATCGAGCAAGATGCCTCGCGCGCCAAACGCGCCGAAGTCGTCGACCGCATGGCCGCCGCCTACATCCTGCAAGGCGCGCTCGACCGGCTGGCCAAGATGGTGCGAGATGCCGGAGCTTGAGAAGCGGATTGGCCCGTCCGCCTGACTTGGGTTAACATCCCCAAAGCCAAGCTCGTTTTCGCGCGTCGGCGCGCCTCGAGGATCTGATGCCCAACGCCCGCTCGTTTTTGTCTGCCCGTGAGACGGCCCGGTTGATCGCGGCGGAAAGCTTGACGGCCGTCGAGGCCGTGAGCGTCTGTTTGGCGACCATCGCGGCGCGTGATCCGGCCGTCGGCGCTTGGCAAGTTCTCGACCGGGAAAAGGTTCTCGCTCAGGCCAAGGCCTATGACCGGGAGGCGAGCCTTTCGGGCAAGCCGCTGCCGCTGGGCGGCGTGCCGGTCGCGGTCAAGGATAATCTCGATACGTCCGATCTTCCCACCGCCTACGGCTCCAGCATTTACGACAACCATCAGCCCGTGGCCGATGCGGCCTGCGTCGCCTTGGCGCGCCGCGCCGGCGCCATCGTGATGGGCAAGACGGTGACGACGGAATTTGCTTATTACCGGCCTGGCAAAACCAGCAATCCGCATAATAGCGCGCATACGCCGGGCGGCTCGTCGCAGGGGTCCGCCGCGGCCGTGGCCTCGGGCATGGTGCCGCTGGCGTTGGGGACGCAGACGGCGGGCTCGGTGATTCGCCCGGCCGCTTATTGCGGGATCGTCGGGTTCAAGCCGAGCTGGGGGCTCATTCCTCGCCAGGGCGCGAAGATTCTGTCGGATTGGTTGGATACGGTCGGCGTTTTTGCCAGGGATGTCGAGGACGCCGCTTTCTTCGTGGCGGGTCTGACGGGTCGCAATGCGTTGCGTCCAGATGGCACCGGCGGTCCCTTTGAAGTGGCGGTGCTGCGCCCACCTTATCCCGCCGAGGCCGAACCCGAGGCGATTGCCGCGCTCGAACGGGCGGCCGGGGCTCTGAGCGCGGCTGGCCATGGCGTCAGCGATCGGCCCACCCCGCATTCGTTGCAAAATCTGCCCCGCTTGCAGCGGCTCGTCATGGCCTACGACATGGAAAAAGCGCTGGCCTACGAACGGCGCGTCTATGAATCGAGCCTCTCCTCGATTTTGAAGACCTATCTCGACGAGGGCAAAGGCATTTCGCCCCGCGCCTATGATTCCGCCATGGCCGCGACGCGGGACGTGCAACGCGACATCGACTCCGTGTTTGGCGCCGCGGATGTGATTCTCGCGCCCTCGGCGGCCGGCGAGGCGCCCGTGGGGCTGCATGCGACAGGCGATCCCGCTTTCAACCGCATTTGGTCTCAGCTTCAACTGCCCTGCGTCACTGTTCCCACGGGCCTTGGGCCGAATGGTCTGCCGGTGGGCACGCAATTGATCGCGCGCTTCGGCCAGGATGCCCTTTTGCTGGCGGTGGCCTTGGCGCTGGAACAAGCGCTCGCGGTAGCTTAAATAAACACCGAACCATCGGGGAGCCGGACTATGTCAAGCCAATCCGTCGAGAGCTGGACTCACGACCATCATTTTCTCGGCGAAGCGCATGAGCGCAACGAGCGCCGGACGATGTTCGTCGTCGCGCTGACGGCGGTCATGATGGTGTTGGAAATCGGCGGCGGCGGGGTTTTCGGCTCCATGGCGCTGGTCGCGGATGGCTGGCACATGGGCACCCATGTCGCCGCGCTCGGCATTGCCGCCTTGGCCTATCGCTATGCACGGCTCCATGCGCGGGATCCGCGCTTTAGTTTCGGCACGGGGAAGCTCGGCGAACTCGCCGCTTTCGCCAGCGCCATCATCCTCGCCATGATCGGTTTGTTCATCGGCTTCGAAAGTCTCACGCGGCTCTTCGCGCCGGTGCATATCGCTTATACCGAGGCGCTCCCGATCGCGGTTCTCGGGCTCTGCGTCAATTTCGCGAGCGCGGCTCTGCTGCATGGCGGGGAGGGGCACGATCACCATCACGGTCACCATCATCACGACGATCGTGACGATCACGGCCATGCGCATGACGATCACCATCATGACGACGAACATGACCATGATCACGTCCATCATACCGACAGTAATTTCCGGGCGGCCTATGTGCATGTTCTCGCCGACGCGCTGACATCGATTTTGGCTATCGGCGCTTTGCTCGCCGGGCGGTTTCTCGGTGTGGTCTGGCTCGATCCGCTGATGGGGCTGGTGGGCATGGTGGTGATCGGGGCTTGGGCTTTGAGTCTCGTGCGGACGGCAGGCGCGGTGCTGCTCGATGCCGTGCCCAGCCAGGCGCTGGCGCGTTCGATCCGGGACAAGCTGGAGGTCGATGGCGACAGGCTGGTCGATCTCCATCTCTGGCGGCTGGGACCCGGCCACACCGGGGTCATTGCCTCGATCATCGCCGTAAATCCCGAGGCGCCGGCCGTCTATAAGGGCCGGCTGGCCGTGATCGAGGGCCTATCGCACGTGACGATCGAAGTGCATCCCGGCGGATAGTGAAACGCTGGGTTTCTGATCGCGGGCGTCCCTTCTCCCACGAGTGGGAGAAGGGGGATCTCCCGCCTCATTGGCCGCTCCCTCAAGCCGTCACCACCTCGTCCTCGTAATCGGTGGCCACCGTTTCGTCCGGGGCGCGGTTTGGCAGCAGCGCGGAAAGGATGCCCGCGACACCGACATTCAGCACCAAGGCGATGAGGCCGTTATAGGCGGAAAAGCCGAGGCCGAAGACGGCATGGACGGGGGTCCACGAGGCGACGCCGGCCGAGAGCAGGGTGCCCGTCACCATGCCCAAGGCCCAGCCCACCAGCAGCGCCCAGCCGCTGAACCAGCGCGTGAAGAGACCGAAAATCACCGCCGGGAAAATCTGGATCATCCAGACGCCACCAAGAAGTTGCAGGTCCAAGGCGAACTTCGTCGGCATGACCAAGATTACGATCAAGGCCCCGACTTTGACGATCAAGCTCATCAGTTTGGCGAGATCGGCCTCCTCGCGCGGGCCGATCCCGGAATCGACGAAAGGCCGCCAGATATTGCGGGTGAACGTATTGGCCGCCCCGATCGACATGATCGCGGCGGGAACCAGGGCGCCAATCGCGATCCCGGCATAAGCGAAACCCGCGAACCAAGCCGGAAACATTTTGGCGAACAAAGCCGGCACGACATCCTGCGGATCTTGCACCTCGATCCCCGCCGCAAGCGCCATATAGCCCATGATGGCGATGAGGCCGAGCACCAGCGAATAAGCCGGCAGCATGAAGGCATTCTTGCGGATCGCCGTGCCCGACGAAGCCGAAAGAATACCCGTCATCGAATGCGGATACATGAACAAAGCCATGGCCGAACCGATGGCCAGCGTGATGAAGGGCATGATCTGCGCGGGCTGCAACTCGAGCCCTGCGGGCTTGCCGGTCAGCGCGGCTTTTTTGGCCAGCGCCGCCGCGGCCGCATCGAACACGGCGCCATAACCGCCGAGCTTCATGGGCACCACGATGATCGCCGCGATGACGAAAATATAGATCATGATGTCCTTGACGAAAGCGATCAACGCAGGCGCCCGCAATCCGCTCTGATAGGTGTAGATCGCCAGGATCACGAAGGCGATGCTCAACGGTAGATGGCTCAGCCAGCCCGTGCCCTCGAAGCCCAGCGCGCCGATCACCTTTTCCATGCCGACGAGTTGCAGCGCGATATAGGGCATGGTCGCGACAATGCCGGTGACGGCCACCGCCAATTCCAGCCAACGGTTGCCATACCGTCCATAAACGTAATCGCCGGCCGTCAAATAGTGCTTGGCGCGCGTCACCGCCCAGAGCCTCGGGAAGGTCGCATATAACAAGGGATAGATGAGGATGGTGTAAGGCACGGCGAACAGGCCGTAGGCCCCCACCGCATAGACGACGGCCGGCACCGCAATGACGGTATAGGCGGTATAGAGATCGCCGCCGATGAGGAACCACGAGACCCAGGCGCCAAAACGGCGCCCGCCGAGCCCCCATTCATGCAGGGAATTCAGATCGCCCCGCCGCCAGCGGCCCGCGACGAAACCGAGGACCGTCACGCCCAGAAAAAACACGGCGAAGACCGATGTGGCGGTCCAATTCAAATGGTCGATCACGCCGTCACCCCTTACTTGCCGCCATCGAGCCGGAACACCGCGTAAATGAAAAGCGCGGAGACCGGAACCAGGGCAAATAGCGCCCAATAAAAGAACGGGAAGCCGAACAGGCGCGGGCTGTCGCTGTTGTAAAGCGGGACGGCGATCGCGAGCAGACAGGGGATGGCGAGAAGAATATTTTTCACGGGCACTCTTCGGGAGGTGGATTGCGGGGCAAGATCGGGCGGGCGCCAACCTATTCTCAATTTGCTTTTACCTGGCAAGGAAAAAGACAGAGGGGAGCTCCTTCACCATTTCGAGAAATAAACCTTGGCTACACAACCTAAAATAGTAGACTTCAACATTCACCACTGTTTTAAATAGGTTCCCCAGAGTTTCCGTAGGGTGTCCTAGAGTTTGGCAGCGGTATGGAAGTCGATGCGTTTATTGCCTGCTGGACGGCTCGCGAAGGCGGGACCGAGCGGGCTAATTATCAAATGTTTCTGTCCGATCTTTGCGATGTCTTGGGTGTCGCGCGGCCCGATCCCGATGGGACTGGCCGGGACGACAAGGATTATGTTTTCGAGCGCGCCGTGCGCCCGCGCGATGGCGATCTCTTTTCTGTCCCCAAGCGTATCGATCTTTACAAGAAAGGCGCTTTCATCCTGGAGGCCAAGCAATCGCGCCTGCCGGGCAAGAAAAACGCGATTCCGGGTCAAGTGATCCTGCCCGCACGCGAGCCCGAATATCTCGGACGGCGCGGGATCGCGCGCGGTTGGGACGTCATGATGCAAAATGCCCGCAAGCAAGCGGAAGGCTATGTCTTCTTGCTCGAGACTTCCCATCCGGCGCCGCCCTTCATCATGACTTGCGATGTCGGCCATTGTTTCGAGATTTTCGCCGATTTTACGGGAACGGGACGCGCCTATAGCCAATTTCCCGGCCGTCAGGGGTTCCGGATTTACCTCGAAGATTTACGAAAGCCCGAGATCCGCGAGCGGTTGAGCCGGATATGGAGCAATCCCTATTCGCTCGATCCGGCCAGGGATGCCGCCCGCGTCACGGCCGAGATTGCCAAGCGCTTGGCCCAGGTGAGCAAATCCTTGGAAGCGCGCGGCTTCAATGCCGAGGAGGTCGCGCATTTTCTCATGCGCTGCCTTTTCACCATGTTCGCTTCCGATGTCGAATTGCTGCCGCGCGATTGTTTTAAAGCTCTGTTGCGCCGGAGCGTCGAAGACCCAATTCATTTTCCGCACCGGCTGAAGACGCTTTGGGAGCAAATAGACCGGGGCGAGAGCTTTAGCCATGTCATCGATGCGCCGGTGCGGCAGTTTTCCGGCGCGCTATTCAAGAGCACCTTTGTCTTTCCGCTCGGCCGCGAGGAGATTAGCGAGCTTCTCGCGGCCGCCAACCGTAGATGGACGGAAGTCGATCCCGCGATTTTTGGGACTTTGCTGGAGCAGGCGCTCGAGCCAGCCGAGCGTAAGAAGCTCGGGGCGCATTTCACACCGCGCGTCTATGTCCAGCGGCTTGTCGAGGCCACCGTGATGGAGCCTTTGCGCGCGGATTGGCAGATGGCGTTGACCAAGGCCGAACAGGCGAAGGAGGATGGCGACGAGAAGGGCGCGGTGACGATCGTCCGCGCGTTCCACCGGCACCTCTGTGCCACGCGCGTGCTCGATCCCGCCTGCGGCACTGGGAATTTTCTTTATGTCGCGCTGGAACTGATGAAGAAGCTCGAAGGCGAGGTGCTCGAGGCGCTTGCGGAACTTGGCGAGCCGGAAAACATGGGGCTGGAGCGCGAGACCGTCGATCCCGCGCAATTCCTCGGGCTCGAGCTCAATCCGCGTGCGGCCGCCATTGCCGAATTGGTCGTGTGGATCGGCTATCTCCAACAGCATTACAAGACCCGTTCCGGTCATCCCTGCGAGCCCATTTTGAAGGTCTTCGACAATATCAATTTCGGCAAGCGCAGCGGCTACGATGCCGTGCTGACCTGGGATGGTTTTCCTGCCGTGCCGGGTGCCGGCGTGAAGCTGGCCAAGGTCTATCCCAATGCCAAGACACCTCAATGGCCGGAGGCGGAGTTTATCGTTGGAAACCAACCGTTCATTCCGAACCGGGAAATGCGCGGCCTTCTATCCGATGGTTATGTCGATTGCTTGCGCCGTCTGTATCGTGAGTTCACCCACCCGGCGGATTTCGTGCTGTTTTTCTGGATCCAAGCGACGAGCGCGGCACCCACGGTGCGCCGGATTGGTTTTGTCTCCACCAGCCGGATCCGGATGAAGCTGAATAATATCGTGCTGCGCAACGCCTTGGGAACGCAATGGCACATTCGTTTCGCCATTCCCGATCACGCCTGGCCCTCGAGCCACGAGAGCGCGCGGATCCGAGTGGCCTTCATCACGGTTGCCCGGCACAAAGGGCCGAGCACCTTGGTGCTCGCGCCCGACCACGAAGTGATCGGCGGCGGGTTGATGCGCGGGCTTCCCGGTTACGTCCGGGTCTCCACGGATATGATCGCACCGGATTTGACGCAGGGGCCGGACGACACGATCCTGATCCGGTTGCGCTCCAACGAGGGGCTCTGTCATACCGGCGTGAAACCCTATGCGCGGCGGCTCCATATCGATGCCGCGATGCGGGACAAGCTTTTCCCCGACGAAGTGTCGCGCGCGCGCCATGTGCCCGCGATCATGAATGGCTACGATATCGGTCAATCCTGGCGCGGGCTCTACGTCATCGACGTCAACGAATTGGAGCAGGACGATCTGCGCCGGCGCTTTCCCGCCGCCTATCAATATATTCTCAGATACGTGAAGCCGGAGCGGGCATTGGACCGCAATCCGCGTCTGCGGCGGGAGTTCTGGCGGTTTGAATCCAATCGGATGCAGATGCGGCGCGCCATGGAGCCGCTGTCGCGCTATATCGCGACGATGGAAAATTCCGCGCAGCGGCAGTTTGTCTTTCTTCCCACCAATGTCATCCCCGATCAGAAGCTGCGCGTGATCGTCGACGACGATGCTTATACGCTGGCCGTTCTCTCCAGCCGCCATCACACCGTCTTCTCGATCACGGGAGGCGGGCGTGTCGGGCGCTATAATACGCCAGTCTATAATACCGATTGTTTCATGCGCTTTCCCTTCCCCCACGCGAGCCCGGCCTTGGCGGGCAAGCTGCGTGCCCTCGGCGAGGAATTGGATGCCACCCGCAAAGGCGTGCTGGCAACCCATCCCGGCATGACGCTCACGCGCCTTTACGCGGTGCTGGATAAAGTGAAGGCCGGCGCCGTGCTCGAGTCCCACGATCGCGAGGTGAAAGCGCGCGGTCTCGTCTTGATTCTCCAGGAGTTGCACGAGGACATCGACCGCTTGGTGGCGGAAGCCTATGGCTGGCCGGCCAGCCTGACGGACGAGCAAATTCTCGATCGCCTCGCGGCCCTCAATGCGCAGCGGGCGGTGGAGGAAGCGGCAGGTCACGTCAGATGGTTGCGGCCTTCTTATCAAATCCCCCGCTTTGCCACGGGCACGGCGGCTAAATCCGGCGGACGCGATCTCGATGATACCGTGGTGGCGCTCGCCAAGGGCATGCCGGCCTTTCCAACCGATCGTTACGAACAGCCTCTCGCCGTCGAGGCTCTGTTGCTGGCCGGGGGGGACGCCAAAAATGCTGCCGAACTCGCCCGTGCCTTTAAACGCGGCGGCAAGCGCATCGAGGCCCGTGTCGCCCAAGTGCTGACGACGCTCGCGCGCTACGGCCGCGTCGCCGCGCTCGATGGCGGACGCTATGCCGCGCGAAAGGCGGCGTGAGAGGAATCCTTCTCCCATTCATGGGAGGAGGTGGCGCGGCGAAGCCGTGTCGGATGAGGGTGGTTCAGTTTGGTTGAATCTTGCGGATTAAACAACCAAAATGCGTGCTCGGCCAGGCCCTCATCCGTCCCTTGCTCAGGCAAGGGCCACCTTCTCCCGCAAGCGGGAGAAGGACTAGGGACCCCTCACTTCGCCAAGACCTCGACGTCCCGGTCGACGGTGGAATTGACCTTGAACGTCGTTTGATAGGTTCTCGAATCGTGGCGAGCGATGGCGACATATTCGCCCTCGGCGAGGACGAGGGAGGGGAAGGCGCCGATCATTTCGCGGATGACGTCGCCGCCCGGCGTGAGGATCGTGAAGGCGGTATTCGCGAGCGCTTCTCCCCCGAGCGTGCCCACCAGTTTCAGGGTCATGACGGCCGAGCGGTGGCGTAGCGTCGCATCGGTGAGCTTGCCCGCTTGCACCTTGAGATCGGCGCTGACGAGGGAATTGGTTTTGTTGCCGACGCCCGATGGCTGCGTGCCGCTATAGCCGGCCGTGTCGAGCAGCGTCGAGACGACGTGATAATTGCCCTCGGGCAAGCCAATGAGATCGCCGGCCTTGGCATGGCTAAGGACGAGTTTGGCTTCCGAATTGCCGGCTTCGGGCACGTAAATATCGATCGAAAGTTTCGCGGGATTAATGGGCTGGTCGCCCAGCATGCCGACGATGCGCAGCGCGCCCGCGTTCAACACCATGCGTTCGCTGGAGGCTTTATCCGTGACCGTCACGCGGCGCACGGCGCTGGCGAGATCGAGCGACGCATGGACGATATAGGTGCCCTCGGGCAAGGTGAGCGTGGGGGCGGCGTCCCGCGATTCCACGACCAAATGGTGCCTGCCGCCGGTGCCGGCCTTGTCGTCGAAGACGCGCCAGATCAGCGGCGCCATGGCAATGGGTTGGGCGTCGTGGGCGGAAAGCAAGGCGGAGAGATAGAGCTGGCCGGTCTTGACCGGCGCCGGCAGCGCGGCGCCACCCGTCGCTTTCGCGGGCTCCTCGGGCCGTTGCGTGCTTCGATTGGGGTTTAAAAGGCCGGGCGGCAGGGGCGTCGCGGCGGGCGGGGCCGGGGCGAGCGTTTGCGCCGCCACCGGGGCGATCGCCAGGGCGAAGGAACCAGCCAGCGCCCATCTCCAAGCCGCGCCTCTCATTTCGCGGCTCGCAAAAGGCTTCCGGCGGCGGCGGCGAGATTGGCCAGCCTCAGCGGTTCGAAGCGGAAGGTCACGACGTGATGGCCGGGATCGAGTTGGACCCCGCGAAACAAGATATTGGCGCGCAAGACCGGCGCGGGTTTGCCATCCACTTGCGCGGTCCAGCCGGGATAATAGAGATCGTGCAGAACCAAGATGCCGGGCGCCGCCGTCTCGGCCGAGATAGTGACGGCATTATCCTCGTAGGACGTGATCGTGGCCAAAGGTCTCGCGGCCGGCTTCTCGCTGGCCGGGACGGTGGCGGCCTGGAGCAGCGGCGCGGCCAAGGAGGCGGCGTCCGCGGTATCGATGAGAGCTTCGTTGGGCGGGTCGAAATCTGGCATGGTTTCATCCGAAAGCACCGCGTTGTGATCCACCGCGCTCACATGGGGCGCGATATACGCGCGCGGGGTGAGGTCATTGATCAGCCGGTAGACGTAAAAGCCCTGGCCCGCGAAGAGGAGATCGGCGGCGGGCCTGGGGAAATGCCGGGGCAGTTTATCGATGGGACGGTCGAGCACGAGATAATCGAGGCCGAGCAAGGACGCGAGCCGTCCCGTATAGCCCCGGAATAGGCCGGGAAATTGACGCTGATCGATCTCGGTGGCGCTTTCATGCGGGCCGACGGCGCGCTCATAATCCGAAATACGCAGCGGATTATAGCCGATGGTATCCTCTAGTTTCAGCACCATCGAGGCATTCTGCCAGGAGCCGTTCACGCCGATCAATTCGATGCGCGGACGCTCGCCCTTCGCCGCGCGGCGGGCCAAATCGGCGCGGAGCACGGCGAGCCCGGCCGCTTCGGCGGGGTAAAGGCCGCTATAGGCGCTGTATGTCGAAATGGGTTCGGCATTCACGGCGCTGGCGGTATTGAGCGCGAGCAATTCGCCCGCGGTGACAGCCACGAGAACCGTGGCGATGAAGGCGCGGCGGTTGGGTTTGCGAAAGACGAGAAGCGTCATCGCCACGGCGCAGCCCGATAGGCCCGCGAGGCTCACTTGGGTCAAGGTGTCGCGGGCATGGCCATAGCGATGCGCGAAAGCGAGCCCGCCGCCAATGAGGAGAGCGCAGCCGAGCAGTGTCGCCGCCGCCGCGCAATTGATTACGAGCGGAGGGAGCGGGCTTCGCCCGGAGAATTGGCGGCCGGTGACCGGGAGCCAGCGGGGCAGGGGAATTGGAGAACGGGGAAGGCCGTCCGCGATGAATCTCTGCAGCACATAGCCCGCGCCAAACGCCAGCGCGATGGTGACGGGAAAGCTCGCATCGGCCGGGCGCCGGTAAAGCGAGACGCCGGGAACCCAATCGAAAATAAGCCCAAAAACCGGGGTGTAGCGGCCAAAGGCATAAAGCAGCGCGGCGAGGCAAAGGGCGGTGAAAAAGCGCGCCCCGCGCTCGAGCAAGCGGCCGGCAGCCAGGCCGTGCCAAATCAGGAGAACGCAGGGCACGGTGCCGATGAACAAATAATCGATCGTGCGGTCGGTCTTGTCGGTCCAATCGTTGCCGGCAATGAGACCGGTGCCCGGACCCCAATAATCGTAGACTTTGTCGAGCGTACCGAAGACGTCGGGGGCGATCAGCGTGAGCAGGTTGACGGGGTTCAACGAGCCGCTCAGCGCGACCCCATAGGTAATGCTCGGCCGGTTGGAATCATGCACGAACTGGAGGGTGAGGAGAATCGGCACGATCATGCAGGCGATCGTGACCAGGCCCGTGCAGAGAAGGATGGGGGACCGGTTGAGGAGATAGTTCAACGGCGCGCGGCTGCCGAGAGCTTCGCGCAGAACCGCGCCCGCCAGCGCGACACACAGCAGAAAAGCGACTTGATCGCGGCCCAGCGCCATCAACGTGATCGCGAGCCCCGCAAGCACGGCCCATGGCAGCGACCGCCGTTGCAGCGCGCCTTGGAGCGCCCACAAGGCCCAAGGAAAATAAATATAGGAAATGATCATCCCAGTATGTTCGAGACGTCCGGCCGCGGACCCACCCATGACGAAGACGAGCGCCGCCAAAAAGGCCGCCGCGGGATGCCAGCCCCATCGCCGCCCCAGCATGAGCACGCCAAGGCCGCCCAGGAAAAGATGGCCGAGAATGACGGCGTCGAACGTCGTCATGGAAGCGCCGGGCGCGATCAGCGCGAACAGCATCATGCTCGGCGTGAAAATCAGCGATTGCGGATCGGCAATCGAGGGGTAGCCGGAAAAATGATAGGGGTTCCAGAGCGGAAGCGTGCCGTGCCGCAACGCATCCGCGAGGAAGCGGAACATCGGATAGAAGTGATTCTTGGAGTCCCAGGGCACGACGGTGTTGCTGCCGGCCCAGTGGCAAAAGCCCGCCGCCAAGAGCAAGAAAAGTCCACCAGCTGTCAAAAGGAACGTTCTGGCGCTCCAAACCGCGTGCGTTTCGCGCATGCTTAAAGCGGCGCGGGCGGCGTGGCCTTGCCGCGTGCCGGTTTCGGGCGATACAATTGTGTCGAGGAGAGTCATGCGCGTGCGTTTGGCTGGTGGCGGCCGGGCAGAACGCCGGGCCATGTCTTTCTCGACGATCGTTGGTCAGGCCGTTGCAAACTCTGGTCTCCACGCATCCCAGGAAGATGTCCATGCCGGTGACGTCTTGCCGCCGCCGAGCAACCGGCCCTACTCATGCCGCCTCAATGTGGCGGCGATGCGTTAAGGACATACTTCTTATATTTTAACCCAGGCGATAGACGAGAACGGCTGAACCGGCAATGAATGAGACTTTGAATCTGCTTGAAAATCGGCGCTCTGCCCCGGCCATGGTCCTGCAACCGCCGGGTCCGGACAGCGGGGAACTGACCCGGCTGCTCACCATCGCGGCCCGCGTTCCCGACCATGGAAAGATCGTGCCTTGGCGTTTCATCGTCTTCGAGGGCGCGGCCCGTTTGGCGGCAGGCGAGATTATCGCGCGCGTTTATGCCGGGGCCAATCCCGGCGCGGATCACAAAAGGCTCGAAATCGAGCGCAAGAGGTTCGCGGCCCCCGTGGTCGTGGCCGTGGTTTCGAGAGCCGGTCCCCATCCGAAAGTGCCGAAATGGGAGCAGATGCTCTCGGCTGGCGCCGTCTGCATGAATCTCACGATCGCCGCGAATGCCCTGGGTTTCGCCTCGGCCTGGCTGACCGGATGGTATGCCTATGACCGGGACGTGCTGACGCGCTTTGGCCTGGCGGAGCATGAAAAGATCGCTGGGTTCATTCATATCGGCACCGCGCCCGGCCCGCGCGAAGATCGTCCCCGCCCGGCCCTTGCCGGGATCGTGACCCATTTTTCCTCCTGATTGGTCTCATCCCATGCTATTTTACGAACCTGGCGCGCGCGACAAAGCGATCCTTCCCCTCGATCCCTTCAAGGCCTTGATCGCGCCGAGGCCGATTGGCTGGGTCTCGACGATCAATGCGGCGGGGGCAGTCAATCTCGCGCCTTATTCGTTTTTCAACGCCTTTAGCGAACGCCCGCCCATCATCGGTTTCTCCTCGGCGGGCCTCAAGGATTCCGCGTCCTTCGCGCAAGAAACCGGCGAATTCGTCTGGAACATGCCAACTTTTGGCTTGCGCGACGCCATGAACCACACCGCCGCCCCTTTGCCGCCGGGGCGGAGCGAATTCGACTTCGCCGGTCTCGAAATGGCGCCCTCCGTTCTTGTGAAACCGCCGCGTGTGAAAGCGAGCCCGGCCGCGCTCGAATGCGTGGTGATCGAGGTGAAGCGGTTGACCGACCGCCATGGCGAGCCGGTTAACAATTGGCTCGTCCTCGGCGAGGTCGTGGGCGTCCATATCGACGAGGCCTTTATCAAGGACGGGGTGGTCGACATGGCGGCGATGCAGCCTATCGCGCGTTGCGGCTATGAGGATTATGTGGTGGCGGACCGGGTTTTTTCGATGAAACGCCCGCCCCGGTTGCGGCCAGACGGGACGCTGGAGGGCTGACAAGGATTTGTGTTTCATTTTGAAGCAAAGCGGGCGCTGGCCTTAAGGTTTGCTTCACGCTTCCAAACAAACTGTTAATTTATAAAGTTAAATCAATATCTTGTGCTTAATTGTCCCTTTACCATACTGGGCCAAAGTCACCGGGATCGAGAGGTCCTTGGTGGTGTGGGCGCAATGATTGTAAGCCAGTTTCAAGCCTGGGCGGAAACCGCTTCGCCGCCAAGCCGAGCCGATGGTGTCAGCGCCTTGGCGCGGGCGCTGTTATATTCCAACCTCGATCCGGATCAGAGCCAAGCGGCGGTTGTGGCGCTGGCTGGCTATTTGGACGATCCCTCGCCGCTCGTCCGGCGCGCCCTCGCCGATGCGTTCGCCAGTGCCATCGATGCACCGCGCGCCATCGTGCTGGCCTTGGCCGAGGATGAGCCTTCAATAGCGTCGATCGTCTTGAGCCGTTCGCCGGTGCTTGGCGACGCCGAATTGATCGATTGCGCGGCGGCCGTCGACAGCCCGGCGCAGGCGGCTATTGCGTCGCGTCCCTATCTTTCCGCTCGGGTCGCGGCGGCGCTCGCCGAGGTGGGAAGCGCGGCGGCTTTGGTTGCTCTCGCCGAAAATCTCGATGCCGATCTGCCCGGCTTCGTCATGAAGCGCATGATCGAGCGCCATGGCGATCATGCCGATCTTCGCTCGGCTTTACTGGCGCGGGGCAATCTCCCTATCGAGATTCGTTTTGAATTGGCCGCGATCACGGCTCGTGAACTCACGGTTTTCGTGGCTGGGCGGGGCTGGACGGCGAGCGGGCGTATCGAGCGCGCGGCCCGCGAGGCGACGGAAAAGGCTGCCATTGCCATCGCGGCGGCTACGGACGAGTCCGGCGAGCGGCCGGTGAGCGAGGCTGGCCTCGGCGCGCTGGCCGCCTATTTGCGCAACTCCGGCCGGCTGACGCCAGCTCTTACCCTTCGCGCTTTGTTGAGCGGCAATCGCGAATTCTTCAATGCCATGCTGAGCGAACTCAGCGGCATGGCCGTCTCACGCGTCCAGGGTCTGACCAGAGCCTACGACAGTATGGGGTTTGCCGCGCTCTACCGGAAATCTGGACTGCCGGCCGCGCTTCTGCCAGCTTTCCGCATTGCCTTGGCGGCGTTGAGGGACTGGGACTCCAGAGGGTGCGATTGCTTGTATCTGCCCCTGGTTATTTACGTTCACGACCAATGCGCCATGGCCAACGGCGAGGCATTCGATAAGCTGCTCGTCTTATTGCGCCGGTTCGAGGCCGAGGCCTCTCGCGACGAAGCTCGGACACGGAAATTGGCAGCTCTCGCCGCCCAAGAGAGCTTTGTGGCGCAAGATACCTTTATTTCAGAAGAGACATTTGTTCCAGAGGCGATTCACGTTGCCAGCGAGCCTTGCCTCGCGGAAGAGCCTTGTCTTGCCCAGGGGGATTCGCTTATCGAAGAGCCTTCCCTCATCGAAGAGCCTTCCCTCGCCGAAGATCCTTGCCTCGTTGAAGAATCTTGCGTTGCCGAAGTAACTTGCCTTGCCGGAGAGACCGGCGCCGAATGGGATTCGATCCCCGGAACGGATATTTTCACCCTAGTAGATTCGTTTGATGCCGCCGGGACGGAGGCTCTCTCGATCTCGTTCCCCGAGACGGGGGAGGAGACCGCGAGCCGCGTTGATTACGAAGACCCCGGTCTCGCCGGACGGCCTCATTGGTTCAAGGCCGCCAGGCATGCGGCCGATGCCAAGCCACGAGACTGGGGCAGGTCGAAACGCAAAGCGCAATGGGTCAATGTCGACGCGGATCTGGCGCAATTCGAGGCCGAGCTTTTCGCCGCCTAGGGCGTCTTCCGCTTTGGTGGTCTCACCAAAGCGACAGGAACTCGCTCTCTTACCGAGGAGTGAGAGCATGTCCTCGATCGAAAAAGTCCGCAACTTTTCGGGGACATGCCCTGAATCATCATCGCGATGCGTTGGCCCCAGGCCGGAGCAGCCCGCGTGCCGTTTCGAAAATATTCATTATATTTTCATTTTTCGGCAATTACCTGCGAAGCGTTCGATAAAATTTTCGAAAGTTTAACGCGTCCGAGTCAATCTTACTTCGCGGCCGGATCTCCTGGGCCGGGATCTGCTCATGCGGGCACGCTTTGGCGAATCCGGCGGCTCTGGCCGTTATCCCCACGCGCTCGAACTCGCGAGGCGCCAGGGGACGGGAATGGCGCGATGACCGCACGGCTTGATCTATATGACCACGTGAGCGACCTGCTGGATCTGAGCGTTGGCAAGATTGCCGCGGCGAGCGAGGCGCTGACCTTGATTGCCGCCCGGATGGAGTCGATCGGTCTTCTCATTATCTCGGCCCGGAAACCCGATTCCGACCGTTTGGGGATCGACAAAAATCTGTCTCTCTTACAATCCGAGATCACGGTCGCCGCGAATGATGCCAATTTCGAGGGCGGAACGTGGTTTCTGCCGTCGAAATCCCAGGCCGGGGCAGGCACTGTTGGGTCGGTGGGGCTGGCGGGCTTGTATTCGCTCTCTAATCCGTCAACCGCCGAAACCAATATTCTTGGCTTCAGCACGTTTGGAGCAAGCGACTCGGATTTGCGGCACATGACGCAATCCTTGGCCGATGCCTTGTCGGGCTTGAGCACCGCGCAGACCTTCCTGGGCTATCTGTCCGGCACGCTCGATGACCGCGGCGGCCATAATTTCGTGTTCTCCGCCAGGATCGGATCACTCGTCGATGCCGATATGAACGCGGAGTCCACACGGATCGTCGCGCTCGAGATGCAGCAGCTGCTCGGCATTCAATCTCTCAGCATCGCCAATGACAATGCGAGCATCATATTGAAGCTGTTTGGTTAGGTGTCGTTGTCCAGAAACTGAAGTATGTCCTCGATCGAAAATGCCGGCCGCTTTTTCCGGACATGTTCTAATCCATCAGCCCCGTCAATTTCGCGTAATACAGCAGCATCACCGTCTTCGCGTCTTCAATTTCGCCCGTGCCGATCATGGCGAGCGCGGCCTCCAGGGTCGTCTCGAAAACTTCGATATCTTCTCCATCGTCCGCCAAGCCGCCGCCGTTCGTGATCCGGTCGCTTGGCTGGTAGGGCGCGACGAAGAAGGTGATCCGTTCGGCGAAACTGCCGGGGCTCATATAGGTCTGAAACAACCGGCGCGGCGGCCCCGAGAGTTTGATGCCGGTCTCCTCCTCGGTCTCGGCGATGACGCGGGTCAGGGGATCGGCGCCTTCGAGCTTACCGGCACAGGCCTCGATGATCGCCTCGCTGCCCTCTCTCAAGAAGGCGACGGCCCGGAATTGCTTGATGAGAATGATCGTGCCGCGCTCGCGGTCGTAGGGCAGGATGGTGACGCCATCGCCGGTATCGAGAATGTCGCGGATCAGGGTTTCGGTTTCGCCTGTCGAGCGGCGGCGTTGGATGGTGATCTTCTCGAACACGCCGAAGCTGCGCGCCAGAATCTCCCGTGCGATAATGCGGACCCGATCGCTCAACCGGCGCTCCCTCTATTCAATAGCCGAATTGTTCGCGTAAAATGCGTTCGTCGAGGGAGTGGCCGGGGTCGTGGAGCAGCACCAGGCGGGTGTCGTGATCCATCCTGACCTCGACATGGACGACATCGCGGACCTCGAAATGGTCGGCGACAGCGGAAACGGGCCGTTTGACCGGCTCGCGAACGTCGATTTCCACCCGCGCCGTGTCGCGCAACAGCGCACCGCGCCAACGCCTGGGCCGGAATGCCGAGATCGGGGTGAGGGCCATCAAGGAGGCGTTGAGCGGCAAGATCGGCCCGTTGACCGATAGATTATAGGCGGTCGAGCCGGCGGGCGTCGCCACCAAGACGCCGTCGGCGATCAACTCGCTCAACCGCTCCTTGCCATCGATCGAAATGCGCAATTTCGCGGCCTGGAACGTTTGCCGGGAGAGGAACACCTCGTTGATCGCGCGCGCGACTTCGACTTCGCCCGATATGACGGTCGCCTCCATGATCAGAGGATGCACGATCGAAGGAAGCGCCTCGTCGAGCCGGTCAAGCAAGCCGGTCTCGTGAAATTCATTCATCAAAAAACCGACGGAGCCGCGATTCATGCCGTAGATCGGAGTGTTGCGCCCCATGAAGCGATGAAGCGTCTGCAGCATCAAGCCATCGCCGCCCAGCGCCACCACCACATCGGCGTCGTCGAGTCCCGCGTTTCCATAGCGGTCGGCAAGCGCCGCGCAGGTGGCGGATGCCTCTGGTGATCCCGACGACAGGAAGGCAATCTTCTTGAAGCGATGTTCATGGCTGAGGGCCATGCCGAATACCTCCCCGGAGACTTGGGCCGGATGTTCGAATCGGTTCAGAGTTGCCCCGCAAAAGGCGAGGCCAGGACAAAGCCGGGCCAGGACAAAACTGGGCTCAGACGAAACCGGGCACCAAGCCTGTTCTCATAGCCGCAACGCGAGGCCGGGGTAAAGCGCGGTGCCGGCCAATGTTTGGCTCGATCGCCGGCGCCGGTAATTTGCGGGTTCATCGAAACAGTGCGATCAAAGTCAGAGGACGTCGTGGATTTCAAAGGGTTAGGCGGCCCGGCCCGGCTTTCCCCCGGCGTCCGCCGTAAATCTTTGGGAACGCGGTGGCTTGCTCTAGCGCCGTTCACTCCTGCGGACTCACCTAAGTGATATAAAATCGCTCTCTTTATAATAAGTTAGAGTGTTTCCTCAATCACAAGATTCTGCAACTTTTGTGGGAAATTCGTTAAACTCGGCGGTTCAAAATATCCCAAGGGGCAGGAAAGGCCGCGAACGCATGACTGATCAATCCGGCGCTCCCGTCCGTTCCAAGCCCTGGCCGCTGTTTCTGTCGCTGCAATCCTATCATCCGCGCTTCATCACGGGCGATTTGATCGCGGGACTGACGCTGGCGGCAATTGCCATCCCCGAACAAATGGCGACGGCGCGTCTTGGTGGCTTCGCGCCGCAAATTGGCTTCTTTGCTTTTCTCGCGGGCACATTGGCCTTCGCGGCCTTGGGCAGCAACCGGTTCCTCTCGTGCGGGGCCGATTCCACGATCACCCCGATTTTCGCCGGCAGTCTCGCCTTGATGGCCAGCGCCGGCTCGCCCGATTACGCCTTGTTGGCCGCCGTCCTCGCCATGCTCGTGGGCGTGCTCCTGATCGCGGCCGGCATATTCCGGCTCGGCTGGATCGCCGATCTTCTGTCGGTCCCGGTCACGGCAGGCTTTCTCGCAGGCATTTCGATTCATATTCTGCTGTCGCAATTGCCTGGCGTGCTCGGATTGCCGGTGACGGATGGCTCGATTCCCCAGCGCATTTGGACATTGGCGAGCCATCTGGCGGAAGCCAATCCCTACACGCTGGCGATTGGTTTTGGGGTTTTGGGTCTTGTTGCGATAGCGGAATGGTGGGATGCGCGCATTCCCGGCGCCTTGATCGGCCTGGTGCTGTCCAGCGCCGCCGTGGCGTTGCCGGGGCTTCAAGGCCATGGCGTCGCGGTGCTCGGCGCGCTCGACCTTGGCTCCCTCACGTTTGCGTTGCCTCTGATCGAGCCGAGCCGGTTCGTGCAACTCGTGCCGCTGGGTCTCATCATCGCGGCTGTCGTCATGGTGCAGACGGCGGCGACGACGCGCGCTTTTCCGTCAAGCCCGGACGAGCCGCCGGATGTAGATCGCGACTTCGTGGGCGCTGGCTTCGGTAGTGTGCTCGCGGGCCTCATGGGCGCCTTTCCCGTCGACGCCAGCCCGCCGCGCACAGCGACCGTCTCGGAGACCGGTGGGCGCTCGCAGCTTGCCGCGCTGACGGCGGCGGCGATCGTCGCGTTGGTGTTGATGGCGGGCGGCTCGCTGCTGCGGGGCATTCCCCAAGCGGCCCTTGCCGGGGTTTTGCTGTTTGTCGGCTTGAAAATCATCCGGTTCCGGCAGATCGCTAGGATTGCGCGGCAATCGCCGGGGGAATCGCTGCTGATTGGCGCGACCGCGGCGGCAATTATCGCGCTGCCGATCGAGCAAGGCGCCGGAATCGGCATCGCGCTCTCGCTGCTGCAAGGTCTCTGGAGCACGGCGCGTGCCCAGGTGCTGGTGTTCGAGCGCGTGCCAGGGACTTCGATTTGGTGGCCGGCGAGCCCGAATCTGAGGGGTGAGCGGGAGCCGGGGATTCTCGTGGCGGGGTTTCAGGCGCCGTTGTCCTTCCTCAATATTTATCGCTTCCGCCGGGATTTGTTGGCTCTGCGCACGGCGACGCCAGGCTTGCGGCTGATCGTCTTGGAAGGGGCGGGTCTCATCGAGATTGATTTCACCGCCGCCCAAGTGCTCCGCGGTATCGTTGAAGATTTGCAAGAGAGCGGCGTGGATTTCGCCATCGCCCGCCTCGAATCCCCCCGCGCGGAGGACGGCATGAAACGCTTCGGCATCCTCGATTTGCTCGGCCCTGGCCATGTCTTTCAAAGTGCGGAGGAGGCCTGCCGCGCTCTGCGCGCGAAATGACAGCGGGGCGTTTGATATAGGGGCGACGAGCCAAGCGATCCGGGCGAAGTCTTCGTTGAAGGCCTGTAAATTGCAACCGGTTGGGTCATGAGTAAACTGTCACCGGAACTTTGTAAGTTGCGTAACTTCGGCACGCCGATGCCAAAATCGTGGTTTGTAATCGCTCAAGTCTCGTTCATAGTGCGGGAAACGTTGCCGGGCCGATGAAGGATTTTTGCTCGATGTTCACGCATACATTTATGCCGTAGTTTGGATCTATTGTGTGCATGAGTGTGTCCACGGACTGTGGGGGATTGGTTTTTAATGCCGTCCCGCTCTTGACGGCGACCGAAAAAGAGTCCGGCATGGATATGGTAAAACCCTAACGGGAGACAAAAGCACGATGAGAGTGGACATGCCAGACCATATGCCTGGTATGCCGGATCGCGATTTGATCGATCCCTTGCGATCCCTCGGGTTCGTCCGCCAGGCTAAACGGCGAATCCAGTCGCAAGACACCGCCCTCATGCGATATATCTTCAACTTGACGAGAGGGGGCAGGGGGGAAGTCGGCGCTATTCTCGTGAGTAAACTCGGGAACGGCTGGCTCTATCTTTTCCTGTTCCCGGTCATTTTTCTCGAATTGCAGGAGCGGCGGCTCGCGGGGATTTTGACGGCGGCGGCGAATATCGGCGTCTCTCATTCAATCTATCCGTGGATCAAGCGGCGCTACCGGCGCATTCGCCCGTTTCATGTCGATTCGTCTCTTATTTCCCTTTTGCCGACACGCGACGAGTTCTCGTTTCCAAGCGGACATACGATGACGCTTGCGGCGGCCCTCATGCCCGTGGCCTATCTCAACCCGGGATTTTGGGTTCCCAGTATTTTCATGATCCTTTTAATGGCATGGGCCCGGATCGCATCCGGACATCATTATCCCACCGATGTTTGCGCCGGCGCTTCGATGGGCGGTATCATTGGTTTGGTCATTTCGATTTTTTTCTTAAGGGGTTAGGGAAATTCGCCGGAAATCTTCATCCAACGGCAGAGAGGTCCGGTTCGTGCTCATCGGGGAAAAAACTTGCGTGTTCTAATCGTGACAGATGCGTGGCGGCCCCAGGTGAATGGCGTCGTCCGGGTCCTCGAGTCTCTTGCCGAGGCGGCAAAAGAGCAGGGGGTCGACATCGTTTTCCTGACACCGGAAGGTTTCTGGTCGATTGCCGTGCCGACTTATGCGGAAGTGCGCCTCGCTTTGACGACCTGCGGCCCTGTTGGGCGGCGGATCGAGGCAGCTCAGGCCGATCATATTCATCTGGCGACGGAAGGCCCGCTCGGGTTGGCCGCCCGCCGTTATTGCTTGCGCCATGATTTGCCCTTCACCACCAGCTTTCACACGAAATTGCCGGAATATATTGCGGCGCGCGTGCCGGTCCCGCTCAGTTGGTCCTACCGGCTCTTGCGTGTGTTCCACAATGCCGGCTCGGGTGTCCTGGTCTCGACGTCGAGCCTGGAGGCTGACCTCAAATCGCGTGGGTTCAACCGCCTGATGCGCTGGCCGCTCGGGGTCGATAACGTCCGGTTCCGGCGCCGCGACGGGTCGGTCTTAAACTTCCCCCGGCCACTCTTTTTATATGTGGGCCGGATCGCGATCGAGAAAAATCTCGCCGCTTTTCTCCGTCTCGATTTGCCCGGCACGAAGGTTGTCGTGGGCGATGGGCCGGCGCGCGCGTCACTCGAGGCGAGTTTCCCCGACGCGCGTTTCCTGGGAACGCAGACGGGCGAGGATTTGGCGGATATTTATTCCAGCGCCGATGTCTTCGTGTTTCCAAGTTTGACCGACACATTCGGACTTGTCTTGCTGGAAGCCATGGCGAGCGGTTTGCCGGTGGCTGCCTTCCCGGTCGCGGGGGCGCTGGACGTCGTCGACCAAAGCGGCGCGGGGGTTCTCGATATGGATTTGAAACTCGCCTGCTTGGAAGCGCTCAGCATTCCCCGTTGGAAGCCGCGCGCCCGGTCGGAGGCTTTCAGTTGGGATGAAAGCGCCAGCCATTTTATTGCAAACCTCTTGGCGGCGAATCCGGCGTAATAGACGGCCTCCCCTTGCTCGCCCCGGTCATCCCGTGATGGGCTAGAGCGCGCTCCGCTTTGGTGGAATCACCAAAGCGACCGGAACTCGCCCTCTTTTTAAGAAGTTAGAGCATGTCCTCGATCGAAAAAGTCCGCAGCTTTTTCGGGATACTCTAAGCAGCCGCGCCCGGTTGGTCCAATTGCGTTGGGGCATGGCGCCGGCGCCGGCGGCAGGAGCGCAAGGCGCGTAAAAAGCTCGTCATCCAGTTATTGGCATCGTGGCGGCGGATACGTTTCATAAGCGCGCGGTGGCGCTCCAACCGTTCCTCCTTGCGCATCTCGATTGCGCGGCGCATGGCATGCGCCACTTCGTCGATGTCGTAGGGGTTGACGATTAAAGCTTCTTGAAGATCATCCGCCGCGCCGGCGAAGCGTGACAAGATCAACACGCCGGGGTCGGCGGCGTTTTGAGCGGCGACATATTCCTTCGCCACGAGATTCATCCCATCGCGCAGGGGCGTGACGAGCCCGATCCGGCTTGCCCTGTAGAGCCCAGCAAGCACGTCGCGCGCCACGGTTCGGTGGATGTAACGCAAGGGGGTCCAATCGAAGTCGCCGAATTTTCCGTTGATTTCGCCCGAGAGCGCCTCGAGTTCGTGACGAATGTCGATATAGGCTTTGAGATCGTCGCGGGTCGGCGATGCGATTTGGATCAATGTCGCGGGCTTGCTGCCGCTGGGATAAGATTCGAGAAGCGCCTTAAAGGCTTTAAACCGTTCGGGTAAACCTTTGCTGTAATCGAGCCGGTCGACGCCGATCACGTAAACACGTTGTTCGCCGCGAACGAGAGTCCGCTCAATCCGCGTCTTCGCTTCCGGGCTTTTTGCCATGGCGCTAAAGGCATCGACGTCGATGCCAACGGGAAAGACCGCTGCTTTCACGTATTTGCCCATAACGCACAACGTGTCGGGGGATACCATTTCGCCGCCAAGGAAATCGCATACGAAGCGGCAGAAATTTGCTTGATCGGAGATTGTTTGAAACCCAATCAGATCATATTCGAGCAAGGAATTCATCAACCATTCGTGTTCCGGCGTCGCCATGAAGATCTCGGGTGGCGGAAACGGAATATGAAAAAAGAAGCCGATCTCGTTGCCGACGCCGCGCGCGCGCAAGCCTGCGCCGAGCGGGATTAGATGATAGTCGTGAACCCAGATGAGATCGCTCCGGTTCAAATTCGGCGTCAGAATATCGGCGAAACGCGCATTGACCCGCCGGTATCCCTCGGCCGCCTCGCGCGTGAAATGCACGAGATCCAGACGATAATGATGGACCGGCCACAAAACTTCGTTGGAAAAGCCGAGGTAGAATTCGCGGTAGTCCCGTTCGGTCAGCGCCATTGTCATGAGGACGCAACGGTCGTATTTGACACAAGCCGGCGCAATCTCGCTCTCATCGGCGACGATTGCGCCATTCCAGCCGAACCACAGCCCCCCTCGTTTGCGCAATGCGTCGAGAAGGCAGACCGCAAGGCCGCCCGACGTGTTCTGGCTGGGATCGGCGACGCGATTAGAGACGATGACCAGGCGCCTCATGTTCCGGTCACACCGGGATTCTGTTCGTTCATTGCGCAATGACACAGGGCACGCTGTGTCATTGCGCGTTGACTGTTCGCGGAGCTGTCGCAAGTTCGTCGAACCAATCGCGAAGCTCGACAATGTTTGCGACCCGGAATTTCGCGGCTGTTGGACCGCTGCCGATCTTGATGGAAATGCCGTCACAGGCGTTGACGGCGGCGAAGCCGGCTTCATCGGTCACATCGTCGCCCGCAAAGATAGGTTTGCGGCCCTTGAACGGACGCTCATTGAGAAAGGCCTCGATGACGGCGCCCTTGTCGAATCCTTGAAGCCTGATTTCATAAACCATTTTTCCGGTCATCAGGTGGAGTTCCGGATGATCGCGCACGATTTGCTGGGCAAGCGCGTGGCACCGCTTTTCGAAATCAGGCCGGAGCCGGAAATGGAGAGCCACGGCACCGGTTTTCCGTTCGATGAAGATGCCAGGTTCTTCGCTAAACGCCGCTTCCATTTCTGCCGCGATCGCATCCATCATGCCCGGATCGATAACCGGCGTATGCAGGTAGCCCGCCGCATCGCGGCGTTGAAGCCCATGAACGCCGGCCACAGGCAGTACGAGGGGGTGCAACAAGCGGTCGACGACGTGAATGTCCCGGCCCGACACCAGCGCGAGCGCCCGCCCGACCTTGTCCCGCAATCGTTCGATAAACTGAAGCGTTGCCGCATCGACGCGCACATCGTCTGGCCGATCCTCAAGCTCGACAAGTGTTCCGTCGAAGTCGAGAAAGACGCAGTAACGGCCGAGTTCATCGATTGACGGCAACATTTGCGCGCTCCAAATTATCTCCAGGTTTCGCGTCATGCGCCCGGCATCTCGAGGCTTGCGCCCTCCGGAACCCGTGGGCATTCCCGGCTTAGGCGTTCTGGTCCGGCCGTTGGTGCGTATCGATAAGCGCCGCCTCTCCAGACGCACCTTGGTTTCGTCGAACCTGTGACGATATACGAATCTGATTGCGCATTCATTGGGGCTCAATGCCCAAGGCTGCTCATTTGTTCCATTTTGTCGTGCCGGCGAACGGGTCGCGGAGGCCGGGTTACCGCCAGGAAGATCTCCCGGGATCCGCTTACTTCTTGAAATTCGAGCTGCATTGCGTGGCGGCCCTGCGTGGCCGCTATGAAAATAGCCTTTTAAAACTCTTCCATGGATGGAATTTGAAAGGCAGGCGGGGGGCTAACTAACCCAGCTCTTCACACGCTCATTTCTGCTCCGGACCGGCTCCCGCGTTTCGCTTGATCCATTCGTCGCGTTCGTAATCCCTTAAGGCCGCAATCATTGCGCGGGTACTCCGCCCGGCAACGCTTTCCCGAAGCCCGTGGTGTCAGTCTTCCCGCTCGCAGGCCGTCCTGGATGATCTCAGAGCGCCCCCCTCGATGTATGCAACGATTGCCGGCTAAGGCGGCTGCTTTCGGCATGACCCGGTAGACGCTCGCGCGGCCGGTGCCGAGAGCCTTGGCGATCTCCGGCAGCCCAGCGCCATCCGCGGCGTCGACCGTCCGCTCGCGACCCTCCGAATTATGGAGCCAATCGATTTAGAGATCACAAAAATCTAATTGTAACACCAGCTTTCACATCCGCCATTGAGTATCCAGGCCGCGTGCTTGGCGGTTCGCTGAAGAATACCTGCTTTCCTCGAATGACATTAGATACTTACGGCACCTATATAACAAATAAAATACAAATATTAATATTTAGTTAACCGGTATAATACGCTTACTTGCGTGCGGCCTTGTTTTTTTAACCTATAACTTGCTCTCAGTTTAGTAACCTTAACGTCTTATCAACCAAGAATTCAGCCGCCCTTAAGTCGCTCAAGGCCGAATATAGTAAGAGAAGCGCGGGTTCAGCGAGCAGGCGCGCTTCTTTCGACCGAATGTGGTCCCTCAGGATAACCTGATAAAGTACGATCAAGCGTTCCAAGCTATCAATTGAAGGCTTATCCCGTTGACTCAGGTTGCGCTACATGTTGTGTTTTGAATGATCGGATTCGCCCGGTCGCGGGGACGACCGTAAATGGCCAGCGCGCTTTCGCTTTCGCAATTTCAGCAAGCGTT